>SXGU01451582.1_pt1 | contig 73224 bp, 53 predicted proteins | sample 3174531 | NCBI WGS metagenome assembly SXGU01 (sample SAMN11356863, study PRJNA531348) | freshwater metagenome | isolation source: freshwater sample F1-140 | place: China: Fuxian Lake, Yuxi | collected 2017-12-25 | reverse complement strand
GTCGAAGTGCGCAATTTAGCGCAACGTGCGGCGACGGCTGCCGGAGAAATCAAACAGCTGATTGACGACTCGGTCACGAAGGTTGCCGGAGGCACTAAATTGGTTACCCAAGCCGGACAAACCATGGAAGAGATCGTTAATTCCATCCGCGGCGTGACCGTAATGATGTCCGAAATCAGCGCCGCTTCGGCGGAACAAACCGCCGGTATCGAGCAAGTCAATCAGGCTATCGCTCAAATGGACGACGTTACTCAGCAAAATGCCGCGTTGGTGGAACAAGCCGCCGCCGCTGCCGAATCATTGGAAGAGCAGGCGCAAAGCTTATCGGATACGGTAGCGCAATTTAAAATAGAAGGTTACTCCCGCACTGCTCAGGGCGGCGCGTTTAAAAGCGCTTCTTTTTATGCCGCGCCGCCGCAAAAAGGCACGGCCCCGGCCAGCACGGTCGCCGCTAAAAAACCGGCAGTCATTAGGACCATGCCTGTTCAGCCGTCTATGTCCGATGAATGGGAGGAATTTTAATAACACCCGCTACTCTCGGTAGCCTTAAGAAATGCGGCGGTATGATAAGTACGGTTTTCTCGGATACGCCATGCTTATCTTACTCGCCTGCTTAGGAGCGTACCTGAATTAAGGAGCGAGCCACGCCGATTAATAAACTTCCTCCACTCGTTAAGAAAGAGGAAGTTTGTTGTCATGCGTAGCCGTACATTCATGTGCATGTTCGGTAACAAATTCCAACTCAGCGGTATAAGTAATAGGGCTTATTGAATGAATAAATTGAACGCTCTATCCTACAGCCACTTGCAGCATACCCACTCACTTTTTAGGACGTCGTCTTCGTGAAAATAAATCATACTCTGTTCAATTTCACTAAAAAATCCACCAACGCTTTGGTTGAAGCGAGTGAGCAGGCCGACGTGGACGCAAGGTATGACGCCGCAATGAAGGAAATCGCGCGTCTTGAGCATGAGTTAAGCCAAAGCCATGAAGCTCAACATCTAATGAACGAAGGCGTCAAGAATTGCGTAACCTCGCTTTATACTGTTCAGCATCAACTGCAAGCCGTGGTTTTATATTTAGAGCATTCCAACAATCATATTCTTGAATTGACGCAAGAGAACAAAGTACTTAAGTCAGCGGGCGATGAGTGGCTCAAGCGTTCGTTAAAACTTGAGTTTGACGTTTTAACGGCCAAGGATACGCTTAAGAAAGTCAAAAACGAGCGGGATTCGGCCGTAAGAATGTGCGAACGCCTTCACGCCGAATTAAAAAATAACCGTAGTAGTCATCAGGGCTAAGACCTGCATCGCTAATGTATTCGCTGTGCTGTTAGAAAATAGAATACGGAGGTGGGGCGGTCTTCATCAGTGTAGATTGGTTTCTCTCAATGAAATCTTCTTTGTGCATTTACCGGTGCTTTTTTAGGCGCCTCAGCGTACGCAGTTACTGCGCAATTGATTGGGATACGGACGATTTAAAATCAAACCACAACAAAATCCGCATAGGTCATGGCTAAATCCACACCCAATACTGCAATTTTTACCCCCGCTCCTATGTCATTACCATCGGCATCATAGAGCAGAGCGCTTGTTGTTGGGTTATAGATTATATAGTCATCGGCATCGGCGGCTGCTGTACCGGTCACAAACGAACCGGCATCCAGTACCCCCGTGTGGGAAAGTTGACTAAAGCCGGCTTTGTTTAATTGAATAGTGTCATCGCTTACACTGAAGTCAGTGATTTTATCGGCATTTTTGGCTAATGCATTCACGAGGTAAAATATGTCCGAACCTGCTCCGCCAGTTAACAGATCGCGGCCTTGACCTCCATCAAGAAAGTCATTTCCGTTGCCTCCGTTGAGTTTATCCCATCCGATGTTACCTTTGAGGGTATCATTGCCATCACCACCGCGTAGGACATCCGCGCCCTTGTCCCCCGCCAGATTATTAGCTAAAAAATTGCCGATCAGGGTATTTGCCAAAGTATTGCCGATGCCGTTAATAGAATGGGCGCCGATAAGGGTAAGATTTTCAACGTTAACAGGCAGAGAGTAGGATTGACTGCTGATAATAGTGTCCATACCTTCATCCGGCTGTTCGATCACTTTATTACCTGGGCTGACCGTATAAGTATCATCACCTAAGCCGCCGAACAAACTGTCATTAGCGATGCCGCCCACAATGGCATCGTTGCCCTCACTGCCTTGTGTATTGACTAATACGGCGCTTAATGTGTAAGAGCCTGTGCCTATGGCAGTACCATTTACACCCGAATTATTTCCATTTAGTTCCAGAAAACTGCTTCCAAAAACACCAACATAATAATCACCTGTAGCCAATGCATTGAAATTGAAATTAGAGTAGTCGTACCACTCCATTGGCTCATATTCGCCAAAATTAGGCGTAACGACTTCACCGCTAGCGTTTAAAATATATAAGTAAGGATATGGATCAAAATTATATGCTCCGCTGGGTTGCAAATTGACTACAACCTCTTGCCCGGCAACAAGTGAAATTTTGAACCAATCGGCATCGTTGGTGTAATCAATCCTACCTGCGGTAGATCCCCCAATAGCCAAGCTCCCTAGGGTGCTATGATCATTTGCAAAGTCATCTTTTCGTAAACTGACCCTACTTATTCCCTTTGCAACGAGAGCGCCGCCGTCTCCTTGGCTGCCGGTATTACCATCGTTAAAAGTCCAGTCGATTTGTATTGGAGCGGATGAGGGCGTTTTAAAAGTATTGCTATAAGCAATTGATGATAAAGCTTCATTTACTTTCTCTTGGTTGGCATTGCTATTAAAAATAATTTTTAGCTTACCGTTGTTATTACTGACAGCTCCAATAGTAAACCCCGATAAAATTGCATTATTGCCGGTAAAACTCAGGTTGCCGCTGCCGGAAAATAAATCGTCGGCACTTGCTCCGCCATGACGAACTAAAGTGATGGAAGAACTCTTGTAATTATCCTGGACAGCCAATTCAGCATCGTTGACGTGCACATGGTTATCTAAAATAACGGGCGAGCTAAAGTGAGTGTAATAAATGTTACTCATATCCGCCGTAGGCTGATAAAAACCGGTATCCGGAGAACCATCGATGTTGTAGCGCGCCACGGCGACATCGCCATTACTCGAGCCGCCAACAACAATCTTGCCATCGTTTTGTACGGTTACAGAATAGTTGTCGATCAGGTTTATTGGCACTATGCCGTCACCGCCAAAACTCGTATCTAAGGTGCCGTCGCTGTTGTAGCGCATCAGCACTGAGTCGTTGGCATTAATAAAACCTGCCAGCAGAATTTTACCGTCGGCTTGTAGGCTATCAAGGAAGGTGGATACACTTAAGCCGGTGGATACAATGCCTTGGTCACCAAAGCTACTGTCCAGTGAACCGTCAGTATTGAAACGCACCAGAGATAGTGATGTTGCGCTGCTGTCCGCTCCAGTGAGCAGCATTTTGCCATCGTTTTGTTCAGTGAATGTGTTTATATGGACATTACTACCTACGTTGAAGCTAATTTTTCCGTCAATACCAAAACCGGTGTCGAGCGTACCATCGCTGTTGAAGCGCATCTTGGTAACATAAGCAATACCATTGCCAATGTCATTAATTTCTGTATAGCCATAACCACTGACCATAATCTTGTGATCGGCTTGTTCGGAGACTGATGGTGTAAAGCGGTTAATATCCTCAATGATAACGATACCGTCGTCAGAAAAACCGGTGTCCAGCGAACCATCCAGGTTATATCGAACCAAGGAAAAATTAGAAAGGGGATGAAAATCTGTCATGCCGCTTTGTCCGGCCAGCAAGATTTTTCCATCGGTTTGCACAACAGTTGAGGAAAGCAAATCAACGCCACCTAAATCAATTGTCACTTTACCATCGCCGGAAAAACTAGTATCCAACGAACCATCGGAATTGTGGCGTTCTAAGCAAAAATCTATGAGGGTTGGATTTTCGCTAAAAGGTGAAGCCGCTAGCAAAATACTGCCGTTAGATTGCGGGATGATGAAGTCAGGGGGAAAACCGATGTGGTTTAGTTTATTCAAGCTGGTATCCAACGAACCATCGGTATTATAGCGAAGCAATGTTGAATTATTGCCGGCCAATAAGATCTTACCATCGTTTTGTACTGTCATTGCCTTGACACTATCAGAACTACCACCCAAATCAGTAGTCACCATGCCCGGAATCGAAAAACTGGGGGCCGTGTTATTAGCGGCTTGAAGGACGAAGGTGCTGTCGAATATAACACTCGTGACTACGACTGTTGATTGGATTGTTGGGTTCATGGCAATTCCTGTAATGAGAGCATTAACGCCGCTTTAACGCGATTGATGATATATGTTAGTTGACGACTGTTTATACATCAATACAAATCTTTTATTTAGTTGGATTTGTCAGGTGTCGTACGCTAGGGGTCATATTTGCGGAATAATGCTAGAGCAAATAGTTTTCAGCTCCGGTGATGCTCAGTAAGATTAGCAAATTTATGTTCATTCTCTGCATCGGACAATTCCCTCATTCGTTGTAACAAGCCAAGCCGGTTCAATGCATTCTTATCCGAGCACTCAATTAAAAGTCGAATATCGCGTATAATTCCCTCGATTCGCTCACTTCTAACGCTTTGATTACACATCATTATTTTTTTAATTTCAGCGGAAATCAGGGTTTCATTGGAATGTAACCGATTGATTTTTTTGGCTTTAAAGAAATGGGCGAATGGTCAGGTATTTAAGTCCTGAATAATAAAAATAACGAGAGATAATAAATGTCTATAAAAACAGAGAATGAGCAGTTGCCTCAAGGTACTCATGCTCACAATAATGCCAAATCCCGTTCAGCGTTTGCACCGATATTTACGGTTGCTGTATTGGCTTCGATGACTTTAGGAACCGCAAATGCCCAAACCGATGCTCAACGTATAGCGGATTTGGAGCGTAATCTAAAAAGCGCACTCAGCGTAATCGACAAGCTGTCCGCCAAAATGGAGCAACTCGAAATGGACAACAAGACAGCGGCCGCGTCAAAACCGACCGACACCGTAACAGCCGTAGCAAAAGAAGCTAAGTCCGATGTAACCGTAGTAAAGCCGGTCGATGGCGATTTAAGCAAAACGGTGGCTGAGCAAAATAGCCGCATTGAGACGATGCAGCGTCAGGTAACCCAGCTTAGCAGTTCGGCGTCCAATCGCATTATTCCTTTCGATTGGCTGCACGGATTCGCGGATGTGGGGGGAGGTTACGCTTCAAGCGGACATCCTGCCGGATTCGGGGTGGGCTCTTTGGATCTATACATGACGCCGAAAATCGGCGGAAAAGTCCGCACGCTGCTTGAACTGGTGTTTGAATATGACAGTATCGGCGGCCTGGAAACGGATTTGGAACGCACTCAGATTGGCTATGCTTTCAACGACCAAGCCACCGTATGGTTAGGGCGTTTTCATACCCCTTATGGCTATTGGCAAACGGCTTATCACCACGGGCAACAAATTCAGCCTTCATTGCTAAGACCGCGCTTCATCGATTTCGAAGATAAAGGCGGCATCTTACCGGCCCATACCACCGGTGTTTGGGCCACCGGCGGGCTGCAAACGGAAGGCGGTAAGTTGACTTATGATATTTACGCAGGCAATACGCCGCGAATAGTCCCCAATAGCGGTCTGGGCAACGGCACTCTAGGCAGTCTGGATGCGAATGTGGCAGGGTTTGGCAATCACAGCCTCACCGGCGGCGCCAAGTTCGGCTATAGCTTTAACCGCGGCAAGCTGGATGGATTGAGTGTCGGTATCCACGGGTTGCGTTCCCAAGTGCAGGTATTCGATAACTTTGACGCTAACCCAACCGGCCCGAGCAACGGGCGAGTGGAATTGAATATGGCGGGAGGCTATCTGTACTACAACAACTACGACTGGGAAATTATCAGTGAAGTGTATGGATTCATGAACCAGCAGCAGCAACCCGACCGGAGTTACCACGCCAGTTGGGCCGGGTTCGTTCATGTCGGGCATGCGTTTGACCGCTGGATGCCTTATGGCCGTCTGGAAAGAGCGGATACCAATCAAAACGACCTGTATTTCAGATCCATGGCGCTGGGTTACGCTTATTCCCGCGAAGCACTGGGTCTGCGTTTTGACGTGAATCCCCAATCGGCGCTTAAGTTGGAGTTTAATTACACCCAGCCTCAGGCCAATATGAACAGCCTAGCGAACTTTTGGGAGTCTCGGTTGCAGTATGCGATTAGGTTCTAATGGTGTTTAGAAGCCTCATCCCAGTATCGCGTAACCGCGAGATTACACTAGTGTAGATTTCCAAAACTAATTTAAAGGGTTTAATCATGAACAATTGGAAAACAAAAATTACCGTAGCGGCATTCGCACTGTGTTGTGCCGCACAGGCTTTCTCGGCGGAGCTGTATGTTATCTCCGATCCGGGGCTGAGCATCGATCCGGCGGCAGTCAAGGCAATCTTTATGGGCGAAAACGAATTTAGCGGCTCCACCAGGCTCGAAATAACCGACAATGCCGCTGCGCAGGATGTGTTTCTAGCGAAAGTGATGGGTATGGACAAAGCTAAATATGATGCTTTATGGGTGAAAAAATCATTCCGGGACGGGATAAATCAACCTCCTGCTCGGGGCAGCGACGCGGAAGTGATTGACTTCGTCAAGAAAACGCCTGGCGCTGTCGGCTACGTTATTTCCGCCCCTAGCGGCGTTAAAGTGGTCCAGCAATATTAATTAAGTAGGCAAAAAAGCAATTCGCCACGAAGATCACGAAGCTTAACTTAAAACTTCATATCTTCGTGGCGAGGTAATTTGCAATCAATAAAATACTCGATGAATCGACCAAAATAGAACGCAGATGACCCTGATAAACGCGGATAATCTGAGTTTATCAGGGGCATCTGCGTTTATTTTTTCCAAGACCGAGGCGTCGTTATCACTCCAGCACATTTAAATTAGAGAATTCTATGTTTATTTCTAACCGCCCCATCTGGTTAACAATGCTATTGCTGTTTTCGCCCTTGTCCTTGGCGTCCCAGGAAGCCGCATTGGCGCCTCTTTATCAGTTATCGGCGAAATGGACCGATGACCAAGGCAAGCCGGTATCGCTGGCCAAATGGCAAGGCAAGCCGGTTATTATCAGTATGGCTTACAGTACATGCCGCAAGTATTGCCCTTTGACGCTACTGCGACTCGGAGAAATTCAACGCTTGTACGACAAGCGGATGATCGAAGCCGAGTTTGTGCTGATTTCTTACGATCCCATCGGTGACACCTGGCAAAGCTGGGCGGAATATCGCAAGAGCCACAATCTTCAGCGGAACAATTGGCATTTCCTGACCGGTAGTCTTGAAGATACCAAGGCCGTCTCACAGTTGCTGGGAATGGACTACTGGCTTTACGATGATCACGTCATGCACAATTTCAAGATTATTCGTCTCGGTCCCAATGGAGAAATAGAGAAAACCTTGGAGTGGGACAGTCAAGAACAGATTGAAACCCTTATTCCTGAACTATCCAAACCCTGAAAAGCCATCATCGATACGCCGCTTGACAGCCGATGTTTTGCTCCTGCCTAAAACCAGGCAGGAGCGGATTGTCCGGTCAATTTTCAGTCGGCGCCAACATCGTCGAATACAGTGAACCTGAATATTTACCGGGCTATTTTAAAAAAGTCCAATAAGTTGACCATGCCTGATGAAAGCCCACTCATTGAAGCGCTCGTTCCCGAGGTATGTTCCGCCAATGTGGCGTTTTGCTGGGTAAGACCATCCATCTCAGCTACCGCTTGATTAACTTGGCTAATGCCCGAAGCTTGCTGTATGCTGGCAGAGGCTATTTCGGCAACTATACAGTTAACCTCTTTTATCTTGTCGACAATTTCAGTCAAAGCGTTGCCGGTTTCATTGACTAATTCGCTTCCGTTATGAACTTTCTGTTTACTGGATTGAATCAGGTCCTTGCTTTCTTGCGCGGCCAGAGCGCTACGTTGGGCAAGATTTCTGACCTCTTGAGCCACTATAGCGAATCCCCGGCCTTGTTCACCGGCCCTAGCGGCTTCCACTGATGCATTTAACGCTAACAGGTTTGTTTGAAATGCTATCTCATCAATAACTTCAATAACATAGGCTATTCTATTGTTGCTTTCGTTGATTTCCGTCATGGCCGAAATTGCGGACTTAACAATGCTGCCGCTATTTTCAGCCATGACGCAGGCGTCCAGGGCAAGTTGATTGGCATTTTGAGCGTTATCGGAATTGTTTTTAACAGTGCTGGCCAATTCGTTCATGCTGGCGGCAGTTTCTTGAAGATTGCTGGCTTGTTGTTCGGCCCGATGCGATAACTTATCGTTACCCGAAGCAATTGCTTGGGAGCTACTATTAATAGTCTCGGATGACTCCTTGATTTCTTGAACAATGTCGGCCAATTTTCTCATCGAATCATTAATGCCGTTTTTACATTTGAGGTAGTCGCCCTGATAATCACTGGTAATTGTTTGGGTTAGATCGCCTTCGGCCAAGCATTGCATGGCGTGGCTGATATCCATGAAAACATGTTCAATTAAATCGCTGAATTCATTGATACCTCTACTTATCTTTTCGAAGAATCCGTCTTTATCGCTTAAATCGATTCTATTCGACAATTCACCCGCCTTGACAGCAGCCACGATGTCGGCAATTTCCTGTTCTATTTTAACTTCCAAGGTTCTATCCAACCACTCGATAACGGTTCCTATTCGCCGATGTTCTGAATCCATGACCGGATTAACGCTAAGATGAAAGTGGCGTGGGCCGATTTTTATATCGGATTTGAAGTTTGAATGAAGGGTTGCAAGAAATTTGCGTTGATGAGCGGGGTTTTGATGAAAAATATCAATATCGGCTCCTAAAATATTGGCGGCGTCGAAGTTCGGCAAGTGTTCGCGAATATCGGCTTCCGCTTCCTTAAATAAAGCCTGAATTGCTTGATTCATGTAGATAATTTGAAAGTTATTATCGGCCAGCATCACGCAAGAGTTCGCATTATCCAGCGCCCTCTGGACGCGGGTTGATCTTATGGCTTGTTCTCTAGTCGCGGAAATATTGACATTAAGGTTAACCTGCATCGAGTGCAAACTACGCAATAAATCACCCAATTCAGCATGTTTATGCAAGTCAATGACATTTCTGAATTCGCCTTCACCGATTTGTGAAAAAATAGTAATAATTTCTTTAAGCGTCCTGACAATGGTGCGAATATTCAAATATCCGACAAAAGATACCAGGATGATGGTGAAAATAACCAAGGATAAAATGCTGAGTTTTGAATTTTGCAGTCGGGTTTTGCGCTCATCCAAGCCTGATTTAAGCAATGAAACTCCAGCTGTATCTAAAGCATAAACTGAAGCCAAAGCTTCCGTTCCCTGTTGAGCGATTTTTTCAGAAGAAACGGAAATGGTATTGGCATTGTATATTTCCCGTTTTGTTAGATTTAAAAGACTGATAACTTTCATTGAGAAGTTATTTTGCTTGTCTTCCAAGACGGATTTTAAATTCGGGTTAGCTTCATAGATAATGCTTAAGTTATTAATTATTTTTAAACTTAGATTGCGGATGCGTTGATCGCCAATTGCAATTTGAGTCCGGGATTTTTCCGGAAGCTGCCCGCCATTTTTAGCATTGTAAATATTAGTGGTGCGAAAGTCGTTTAAATAGTCGATTAGCTCCGGTTCCAATACGGTAGCAATCGTCATCAGGTAATTCATGACCGGGTCGGAATCCAATGTCAGATTGGATTTGGCACTTACCTCTCCCATCAGCTCCTTGATTTTGTCAATCAAATTATTGTGTTGCGTATAGTTGTCTTCCTGCACAAGGTGCAGGGACTTCTGCTCGAGATTAGACCAGCCCTGCTTGATTTCTTCCCATTTTTCAGTGCTTTTAAATGCCTTGCCGTAGGCTGAATCTGCCGCATCGGCGGATTTAATTTCATCCGCCATGGTCTTGTTGATTTCATCAATATTTTTACGGACGCTATCGCTAGCTTCATGCAAGTAGCTATCGGTTAGGCTGCGATGCTCGGCAACCTGGATCAAGAGCTTTTTCAACGGTGTAATATATTCAAGACCTTGTATTTCCTGCCGGGTGTATTCGATATCGACATTCTTTTCATCAATCAGCAGCTTAATTAACATGACTGACGGCAGCATCATCATGAGCCCCAACAGCCCGATTTTTGCCCCAATACTTAAACGCTTGGTAAAATTTATTTTGTCTAGCCAGCCTGAGAAGCTGAACTGTTTTTTGGGGTGGGTAAGCTGTTCGTACTGTTGTATAGCGGCGCTGATTTGTTCGCGGTTGGGCGCATGACGGGCGGATAAATACTCATAGAGGACCCCATTTTTATAGACAGGAACCACATTAGCCTCAACCCAGTAATAGTCGCCCGATTTAGTCTGGTTTTTTACCAAACCAGTCCAGGGTTTGCCCTGTTTTATTGTTTTCCATAAATCCTCAAAAGCCTCTTTAGGCATATCGGGATGACGAACGATATTATGGTTGGAGCCGATTAACTCTTCTCTTGTAAAGCCGCTAATCGCTATAAACGCGTCATTGGCATCGGTAATGTAGCCTTTTAGATCAGTCCGGCTAACCAAAATTGCGGCGGGATCAAGGAGAATTTCACGATCTGTTTTAGGATGATTGGTTTTCATTTTATTTATTTTTCTTCTTATTCTAAAACTTTTAACTTTAGAGCGGGCGATGAAATCAAGTAGATTTGCAATCAGTCATGAACAAATCCTCGTGCCAGTCGACTCTGAGAGCGCTTAGACTTTTGCTGTAGTGCTGATATACAAAAACATTATATACCTCATTATGTCATAGGTATTCTACCGGATTAAGCTGAGGCGATTAGTGGAGTGCGTGCCAAAAAGCCGGGCGCGGCTTTCAGCGCATGCGCTTACTGAAACAAGTATTGACTTCGAAAAAATCCTATTCTTTTCCAGTTTCCGGATTGTGATAGGGCTGGTTTTGCATCATATAGCGGCCGTAAATATGATAGCCTTGCAGACATAGTCGCCTTATAACGGAAACTCATCACCCCATCATGTTCACTATGCTCCATTTCCTGTCGACGCCGCCCAGCGCATCGCTGATTTACGTCGGCTCCTACAGCCCAATATGGATCGTTGTCTCCGTACTTCTTGCTATTTTCGCATGCTACGCGGCATTGAATGCCTCTGCACGAATCCAGCATCTCCCGGACAGGGTATCGAAACTGATATGGATAATGATCGGTGCTTTCACCGTGGGTACCGGTATTTGGTCGATGCATTTTATCGGAATGCTGGCCTTGAGTTTGCCTTGCGTCATCCACTACGATCCTATTATCACTCTAATATCGATAATTCCCGGCATCTTGGCCGGTGGCATAGCATTGAACGCGACTTGGCGCCATGGAAGCAAACCTTTATCGCTACTGTCCCGCAGTATCTTGCTTGGCCTCGGTATAGGAACGATGCACTACACCGGCATGGCCGCCATGCAACTGAAAGGGTTCGTGAGCTATAGCCCGATCTTGTTCGTACTATCGATCCTCGTGGCCGTCGCTTTGTCTTACTGCGCATTGCGCGCAAAAGGCGATGCGGTCTGTCTAAATAAACGGCGGAATGCGCGGGTTGCTGTCATCATGGGGGGCGCAGTGTCCGGAATGCATTACACGGCGATGTTAGATACATACTTTGTGCGCGATGACATGACTGCATTACCCGAGACTTATTTAACGGTTAATAACCTTGCCCTCCTCATTACGCTTACTTCGGTTTTTTTAGCTCTGCTATCGTTAGCCCTGGCGGCGGTCTCTCGTAACCGGGAGATAACAAAACAGCTTCGCGACAGTGAGGAGCGCTGGAAATTTGCTCTCGAAGGTGCGGGGGAGGGGGTGTGGGACTGGAATCCTCAAACCGGTGAAGCTTTGTTTTCCGAGCGCTGGAAAGAAATGCTGGGCTACGCCGAGCATGAATTCCCGAATTCCGGAGCGGTGTGGGTAGATCATATTCATCTCGATGATAAAGAACATGCGGAATCCATCATCCATGGCTGCTTTACAGGCAGCCAACCGTGCTTTGCCATTGAATACCGCATGCGTTGTAAAGATGACGCTTGGAAATGGATTTTAGCTAGAGGAAAAGTGGTCAGTCGTGACGCCAACGGAAACCCGTTACGAGTGATCGGCACACACACCGACATCACTGCCCGTAAGCGCTCGGAAGAGTCTTTGCAAAGTTCAGAATCAAAGTTCCGTGCGCTTTACGACTCGACCGGCGATGCAATGATGTTGTTTGACGAGAACGGTTTCTTTGATTGCAACCGAGCAACTTTGGAACTTTTCGGTTGCGCGACCTTGGCGGCGTTCTGCGCAACGCAGCCTGCCGATTTGTCGCCGCCGCAGCAACCTTGCGGCACCTGCTCCTCTTTATTGGCGCGGCGAAGAATTGCTGCTGCGATGAAAAAAGGTAACCTCCGCTTCGAATGGGTACACAGGCGCGCAGATACCGGTGAGAATTTTCCTGCTGAAGTGTTGCTCAGCGCCATCAATTTAAATGGCAAGCAAATTTTTCAGGCTACTGTGCGCGACATTACCTTACGTGAGAGTGAGGCGCGCTATCGAGCGGTGACGCAATCCGCCAACGACGCCATTATTACTGTCAGCAGCTCAGGAACTATTGTGAGTTGGAACCGCGGCGCCGAGCTCATTTTCGGTTACACGGAAGCTGAAATCAACGGCCTGTCGGTGTGTTCGCTGATGCCGCCTCAATACCGGAATTCGTGCCTTGCCGGTATCAATTGCTTAAGATCCGGTGGTGAGGCTCGTATCATGGGTAAGACGGTTGAATTCGAAGGTCTGCGCAAGAATCGGAGTATTTTTCCGTTAGAGCTTTCATTAAGCCAATGGCAGACCTCCGAAGGTTGGTTTTTCAGCGGTTTTATTCGCGACCTCACCGAGCGCAAGTTAGCGGAAGAACAAATGAAAAATTCCATTTCGTTGCTTCATGCAAGCTTGGAGTCTACTCATGATGCAATTCTGGTTGTCGACTTGAACAACAACTGGATATTGCATAACCAGCGCTTTGTCGATTTATGGCATATCACCGATGCCATCATTGCCGCTAAGGATGATGCCGCCGCATTGTCCTATGTATTGGATCAGCTGGAAAATGCCGATGCTTTCTTGAATAAAGTTCAGGATTTATACCTCACCCCGGAAGCCAGTTCTTTTGATGTTCTTCAATTCAAAAATGGGAAGATAATTGAACGGTATTCCATGCCGCAAAGTATTGACGGTAAAGTGGTCGGCAGAGTGTGGAGTTTCCGCGACGTCACTGAGCATAAGCGTGACATACAAGCCCTGCAAAGAGAAAGCGAGAAAAACTTCGCGCTGTTGCGAAATGCCAGTGACGGCATCCACATTCTGGATTTCGACGGCAATATCATTGAGGTTAGCGACTCATTCTGCGCCATGCTGGGGTATCGGCGTGATGAGGTGATCGGTATGAATGTCACGCAATGGGATGTCAAATTCACTGCGGCCGAATGTATTCGGTTAGTTAGGCAGCAGTTTGCAAGCCCGAATCGCTCTCAGTTCGAGACTTGCCACCGGCGCAAAGATGGAACTTTGTTCGATGTCGAGGTTAGCGGTCTTCCGCTTGAGCTGGACGGCAAGCTGGCGCTGTTTAATTCCTCACGCGACATTACCGAGCGTAAGCATGCAGAGACTGAGTTACGCATAGCGGCCACCGCGTTTGAAGCGCAGGAAGGCATGCTGGTCACCGATGCCAACGCTATTATCCTCCGCGTAAATCAAGCCTTTACCCATATTACCGGTTACACTGCCGAGGAGGTGATAGGCAAGAATCCCAGACTACTTCAATCGGGCCAGCAGGATTCAAATTTTTATGCCGCGATGTGGGAGAGCATTAACAGCAATGGCTCATGGCAAGGCGAAATCTGGAATCGGCGCAAGAACGGCGAAGTTTACCCTGAGCATCTGACCATCACCGCAGTAAAGGACAGGAATAATATCATTACGAATTATGTCGCCACGATCATGGACATCACGCTAAGCAAAGCGGCAGTGGATAAAATTGAACGCTTGGCCTTTTATGATCCCCTGACCGGACTGCCTAATAGACGGCTGCTTCAGGATCGGCTAAAACCGGCATTAGCTTCAAGCCAGCGCAGCGGCCGAAGAGGTGCATTATTGTTCATCGACATGGACAATTTCAAAATCCTCAACGACAGCCTCGGTCATGACATGGGCGACTTGCTGCTGCAACGGGTTGCACAGCGGCTTGAGGGCTGCGTACGCGAAGTCGACACCGTTGCCCGTCTGGGTGGTGATGAATTCGTGGTAATGCTTGAAGACTTGAGTGAGCAATCCGTTGAAGCCGCCGTGCAAATTGAAGTGATCGGCAATGAAATTCTGTCCGCTCTCAATCAACCTTATTGGCTTGCCAGCCATGAATATCATAATACTTCCAGTATCGGCGCTACCTTATTCAACGGTCACGAACAATCCGTAGACGAATTACTGAAACAGGCGGATATTGCGATGTATCAGGCCAAGGCGTCAGGCCGTAATGCTCTGTGCTTCTTCGATCCGCACATGCAGACCGCGCTCTCTGCCCGCGTTGCATTGGAAGCGGATTTGCGTATGGCTCTGGTGGAAAATCAGTTTAAACTCTATTATCAGGCACAGGTTCACCAAAACGGCCGGATCATCGGTGCGGAAGTGCTTATTCGATGGCAACATCCACAGCGCGGTTTGATATTGCCGACGGATTTTATCCATCTGGCCGAGGAAACCCGCTTGATATTGTCTATCGGGCAATGGGTGCTGGAAACAGCATGCGCTCAGATCAAAATGTGGGAAGGCAGTGAAGATACTGAACATTTGCAACTGGCCGTTAACGTCAGTGCCCGCCAGTTTTATCAGAATGATTTTGTGGAGCAAGTCATTCAGGTCTTGAATCGTAATGCTATCAACCCGGCCAGACTTAAGCTGGAACTGACAGAAAGTCTGGTGCTCGATGACATAGACGATACTATCTTCAAAATGAATGCGCTCCGGAAAATCGGAGTATATTTTTCGATGGATGACTTCGGTACCGGTTATTCGTCGCTTTCTAGTCTAAAGAAACTACCCCTGGACCAGCTTAAGATCGATCAAAGTTTTGTACGCGACGTGCCCGACGATCTGGATAATAGCATTATCGTACAGACTATCATTGCCATGGCCAATAAACTGAGCATGGAAGTCATTGCCGAGGGCGTAGAAACGGAAGCGCAACGCGCTTTTCTGGAACAGCATGATTGTTCACTCTTTCAAGGTTATTTATTTAGCAAACCTGTGTCGCTTGAACACTTTGACTCGTTACTGAAAAAGCGGAGTTGAACGCTACCTGCTTAAAACAAGCTTGGGAGCATTCCGGCAGTTTCTGAACGACTGTGTTTAGATAAGGTTGTTAGCCATTGTTAAAGCCAATATACTCATCTTTAGATAGCCGTGGTCAGATGTTCAATTTCCTGCTATTTTTATTAGCCGAGTCAATAGCTTAATCATTCCATTGCCCGATATGAACGAGGACCTATTCTTATGCAAGCCAAAATTACCGTTATCAGAAAACTTTACCCTATTATCGCTTTTATAGTGATAGTGACGGGCTGCGGGTTTCAAAAGCCTGACTATTTGAAAGTTATAACCGCGACCGAATTAAACCAAGTCATGCAGAAACAGGATATTTTTCTGGTTGACGTTCATACGCCTGAGCAAAAGCATATAAAAGGTACGGATCTTTTTATTCCTTACAACGACATTGAGAGCTACAAAGATAAACTCCCCAAAGATAAGAATACGGCTATCTATCTTTATTGTGAAGGCGGCCCAATGGGAAATGCAGCGGCAAGGTCTCTTTATGAACTAGGCTACCGTAACTTAACCAATCTTGAAGGAGGAACAAAGGCTTGGAGTAAGGCGGGTCTTGACTTCGAATAAGTCGATGTAACGCCTTGATAGGGAAGCTGAAGAACTGATAGCCAAGCGTTCAATTTTATTTTGTTTCCGTATGGCGCAGGTGTTTACGAGCTTGTCTTAAGTAATAAAAACCGGCGGCTAAGGATTTTATTGAAATTACACTGTTTAATTAGAGATGCCTTCATCCAACACACTTATGACTAAAAATACTTATCAAAAGCCCTCGCCGCAAACTCAAGAGGACGCCTTGAGAATAGCCAGAGGAATTCAACGCCCCGCTCAAACCAAAGAACAAACCAAGTTGATTGCTCAAGGCATTCAAAAAGGAATTGATCTCTATAAAAAACAGCAAAAAGAAAAAGCCAGAGACTTGAACAGAAGACTCAAGAAAATATCAAACCAAAAGGAGCAATCGATTGAGTCGAATGATCGTGAGGTAGAACAGAGAATAATTTATCGACAACACTGGCTTCCTTGGCTGTTACTATTCCTGACATGGTTGGGCGTGGGCATTTACTTAATTCGGGCTCAACCTTAAGCGAATTTTTTGCATCCATTAAAACCTCGAATTATTTTTTTGTATGTAAGCCGACTTTTAGTTCCGCTAACCAATTGATAAATCGCATTACGTCCTGGCCCTGAAAAATAGCGCCATGTTGGGGGCACAGCATGTCGATATTTATTTGGCTGACGCGTTCGCACCAGTCCAACTTGGCGTCGTTGGAACCAAACCAGCGTCGATGGAATCCTTCCATAAAGCGGATATGCTGATCGAAATTGCTGACGAATAAATATTCTTCCCCGTGCGGCAGCAGGGCCGCCCCGACATCGCCGGAAAACAGTATCTTGGCTTGGGGATCATATAAATTGAAATTGCCGGACGAATGCATGTAATGTGCGGGTATAGATTGCAAGGTTAAATCGCCTAACTGGATCGGTATGCCTTCGTCGGGAAGAGAGATAAAAGTGCTGTTATTGCCGCCGAAATGGGGCACGAAAGTTTCCCATAACCATGAAATATAACATTTAATTCCGGGACTGATGTCCAACCAAAGCGACAGCGAGGAAATGATGTCGGGGTCTTGATGCGAAGCGAATAAAGCGCGGATTTTTTTCGGATCGAATTCAGTGCTGATAGCGGAAAAGACGCTGGGAAAAATTTCAATGCCGCCGGGGTCGGTCAATAAGGCTTCGTCGTGGTTGATGATCAGGTATTCGTTGGTGTCGATCAGGTAATTGGGTCTTTCCGGGTCACGGGTGACGGCGGCCCAACGATGCCCGCCCTTGCTGTAAATGTATTCGATTTTTTTCATGTTGATACCCGGATGTTGGTGATAAGGGTTTGCAAAGACGCGGTGATTTCATCCATTGTCGTCTCAATGCGCTCGGCAACCAGTTTCAGCTCGCCGCTCAATTCTTGTCCGTAGGCGGCTTCAATTTTGGCATTGCGGCTCAGGGCTTCGCTGGTTTTGCAAAGTGTATAAGCGCTTTCCAGCGTCGTTAGCAGCGAGGACAAGTCTTCTTCAATACCTCGGTTGAGCTTGTTCATGTCGGCTTGTTTGCGCGCAATAGCCGGGTCGATTATCGCGTATTGATCTCCGAGCAGCGCTCGTTGCAAATAGCCCAGCATGCGCTGGGTTTTACTGAGGATAACCACGTCGTAAATCATGAGGGTAATCACTTTGGAAACTTGATCCATTAACTCGCGCAGCTTGCCGCTCAGCAAGCGTAATTCCAAAGCGATGATGCTGAAACCTCGGGATTTAACGCCTGCCCGACGGGTAATGAGCATGGCGTTAACCGCGATTAGATTGGTTTTGAACGGAATTTCAATGATGAGTTTGATGTCTTCGCAGATGACCAGGGTTAGTTCAAGCCGCGCCAAATGCGCGGCGGCGTCGTACTGTACTTCATTCAATGCTTGCGCCATAGATACCTGGGTTTAGATATTTAAAGTTTTTTAAACAGCGCTCGGGTAGGCGCTTGCATAATCAGCTGAGGAATGGCCGATAAAGGCAAGATACCGTCGACAGCGCCCAGCTTGACCGCCTCTTTGGGCATGCCGTAGACCACGCAACTGGCTTCGTCTTGAGCTATGGTTAAAGCCCCGGCATCATGCATTTCTTTCATGCCGTGGGCGCCGTCATCGCCCATGCCGGTCAGGATAATGCCTACTGCGTTAGCCCCGGCAGACTGCGCGCTGGAGCGGAATAATACGTCAACCGATGGACGGTGTCTACTGACAAGTGGGCCGTCTCTGACCTCAACCTGGTACTGGGCGCCGCTCCGCTGCAATAACATGTGTTTGCCGCCGGGAGCGATTAAAACCACACCGGGCAAAGCTCGATCATGTTGAGCGGCTTCTTTGACCGTCACTTGACAAATACCGTCCAGCCGCTTGGCGAAGGCCGCGGTAAAATGTTCCGGCATATGTTGAACCACGACGATCGGAGGCGCCGTGCGCGGTAGCTGGGTAAACAGATACTCCAGCGCTTGCGTGCCGCCGGTTGAGGTGCCGATGACGATGACCCGGTCGGTGGTTTGCATCATAGGTTTAAGCGGGGCGGTGTTGAACAGGTTGTCCGCAGCCGCTATGCGGCCGGGTGCGGCGGTTGGTTTGATTGATCGGGGTCTGGACCCGGCCGCCGCTTTGATGATGTCGATAATGGCGGCTTTGGATTCTTGCAGGAAGTAACGCAAGTTTACTTTCGGCTTGGTGATAATATCGACCGCGCCGGAACTCATGGCCTGCATGGTTATTTCCGCGCCTTTTTCGGTTAAGGTGGAACAAATAACCACGGGGGTAGGGCGCTCTACCATCAGCTTTTTAAGAAAAGTGACCCCATCCATGCGCGGCATTTCAATGTCCAGCACAATAACATCAGGCCACTCCATTTCCATACGCTTCATCGCAAAAATAGGGTCAGGCGCAGCCCCGATAACTTTTAATCCCGCCGCGCCGTTCAATAAATCGGTTAAGACCTGTCGCACTACCGCGGAGTCATCGACAATCAATATTTTAATTTCATTGCTCATGTTTTTCTTATTTTAATAAAGAGTGCGCACTGTGTTCACGAAAAGCTACCAAAAATCAGCTTGATCCGAGGGCTGCGGGGTATGTGCATCGGTATTTTTTTTCAAAAAACGTCGCTCCAGTTTAATAACCGCTTGTTCTTCGGCGTGTTCAATGGTTTTGACATAGACGGAAAAATCGTTGGCCAGAAAGAAAATATTGCGGCCTATGTGTCCGCCCAAGTCTGAGGCTACGAGAGGAATATGCTCGGTTCGTAAAAAAGTTTTTATAAATTCGCAATTGACCGCGCCGATAGATTTTCCGCCGCGTGATTCATTGCCCATTTTTAGCACATCGCCGCCGCCGAAAGCTTTGGCTTTTAAATGAGGACGTTGCGCGCCTTGTTTTACCATTTGATTGATCAGTAACTCCATCGCATGGATGCCGTAGCGTCCACCTTCCGATGCTAACAAAGCGGCATTGTGCGCTGAATGTTGTTGAGCCAGTAAAAAATGATTCATGCCGATCACGCGATTCACCGGATCGTACAAACAGGCTGCTACGCATGAACCGAGTAAGGTGGAGATGATTTCGTCCTTGTTGCTGGCATAACTTTCGCCGGGATCAATGATGATACGCGGCAATCCTTGATATTGCCCTATTTGCATGGTTTTTGATAAATGGAAGGCGTCACCATGGACAATTCGGTTTTGATACTGTGCAGGGTTTCGGAATGACTGATAAAAAAATAGCCGCCCGGTTTTAACACTGAAATAACGCGCTGAACAATATCCTGTTTGGTTTCTGTGTCAAAGTAAATCAATACGTTGCGCAAAAAAATAACATCGAATTGCCCCAGATTTTTGGGCAGTGGCGTTTTGAGATTAATCTGGCCGAAATTGACATGGTTTCTTATTTTTTCATCGACGCGAAAATAACCTTCCTGCGAGCGTACGCCTTTCAGGCAATATTTATCCAGGTAACGCTTATCCATATTATCCAGTCTGTCCATCAAGTAAACCCCTTGCTGTGCGGTTTCCAGCACATCGGTATTGACATCGGAGCCGAAAATTTCCCACTTTCTCATGCCCAGTCCCTCGGCTAATAACATACCGATGGAGTAGCTTTCTTCGCCTGTAGAGCTTGCCGCGCTCCATAGGCGAAACTTGTCGCCTCGCCAAGGTTTAATAATATGCTCTTGAAGAAAGCTAAAATGTTTGGGTTCACGAAAAAAATAAGTTTCATTGGTGGTCAGGATATTAACCATCAATTGAAATTCGTGGGGATGTTGTCCCGCATTCAGTAATTGGTAATATTGCCCGTAAGTTTGCAAGCCGTAATGCAGTAGGCGCTTAGCCAGCCGGCTGGCGACCATGATTTTTTTTTCCGGGGCGAGGGCGATGCCTGCGTGATCGTAAATGAGGCGTCGGAAATGAGAAAATTCTTCGGCGCTGATGGGTTCAAGACTGATAAAAAACTCCCTATTTTGAATAAAATCAGAATGGCACTAAGTGTGAATACGTATTAGACTACATTCATTGTGCCAATATTATACGCTGAAGGAGAAAAATTTCGGCGCAGATAAATAAGGCTCATAAAAACGGCTGTTTTACAGATTAAAGTCAAAATAGCGTTAGGATAAATAAACATTAGACTCTATATTTTGCCTGAACAATGAGGATTTTAATGCCCCACATTCAAAATAGCAGTGACGCTAAGTTTTTGTACGCTTCATTGCCTGCATTACCGGTCTTTTTGAGCGGTGTCGCCGTCGGCTGGCAGAGCGGGATTACCTGGTATGGGATGTTGCTCGGTTTGTTGTTGGTGTTTGGCGCGATCGGATGCGGCTTGTTTTTGTGGCGGCGCCATATGGACGAGCTGACGCAAATCAACTCCCGCTGGGAGCGGGACGAAAACAGCAAAATAGATGCGGTTGTGACTTATACCACCGAGTTAGAGCGGCTACTGTTAACTATCAGTCCTATACTTTCCCAACACGTAATGGTTTCGCGTGAACATACCGAGCAAGAGATTATTTCGCTGACCAGTCGTTTTGCCGCTATGGTCAACGAGCTTCAGCAGATTGTTGATAGTACCGATAACACTTTGGGCGGGCAGCATTACCATCTCGATAGTGTTATCAATACCAGTCGCGATCTGTTGCAACCTATTTTGCAATCGCTCAGGCAAACTCATCAGTTAGAAAGCGATGTTCAGGACGAGTTGCAAAAATTGTCCATTTACTTGGGCGAACTGAACGCCATCACTACAGAAGTAGGTGATTTAACGGGGCGCATTGACTTATTGGCCCTTAATGCGGCGAATGAGGCATCTTTAGCGGGGGAGCAAGGACAAGGTTTTGCCGCTGTTGCTAAAGATGCCCGTAAATTGGCGGATGACTCTTTACACATCGACCGGCGCTTGGGCAGCAAAGTTAACGTTATTATTGCAAGCGTAAATGCTGCATTGAACATATCGGCAAATTCCATACAGGTTGACGACTCGACCTTGTCTCAAGCCGAAGCCAATATCAACCAAACCTTATCTCACTTGGGCCTAGCCTTGGCTCATTACCGCGACGATGTTGAAGCGCTCAGAAACAACGCCGAGCAAGTGCGCGGCGAAATTAATAATGTGCTGGTCGCCTTGCAGTTTCAGGATCGCGTCAGCCAAATATTGACGCAAGTCGAAAATAACTTGCTGAATCTGCAAAAAACCATTGAAAAAATACAGCAGCAAGGCAGTAGCCGCGACGGCAATATGCTTCAAGTCGATCAAGCCGTGGAGCATATAGAAGAAAACTACAAGTCGGTCAATTCCAGGCCTAATTCTGAGCAAAGCGACTCAGACGAACTTACTTTTTTTTAATTTAACACCGGGCTTTAATTTATGGCAAAAACAATTATGATCGTGGACGACTCCGCTTCAATGCGGCAGGTGGTCGGTATTGCGCTAAAAGGAGCGGGTTATGAGGTGATCGAAGCGCAGGATGGTAAGGATGCGTTAAGCAAATTGACGGGAGTTAAAATCCATCTCATCGTCAGCGATATTAATATGCCGGTTATGGACGGTATTGCTTTTGTTAAAGCCGTTAAACAACTCGACCATTATAAATTTACCCCGATTATTATGCTGACCACCGAAATGGAGCCGGAGAAAAAAATGGCGGCTAAAGAGGCCGGCGCCAAAGCTTGGGTGACCAAACCGTTTCAGCCGCCTATCTTACTTGCGGCGATTGCCAAATTAGTTTTACCTTAAATTTTATCCTTATACGAGATCTGTCATGACCGCAAAAGCTAAAAAAGACGACGGGATACTGCACTTGTCAATTAAGGACGACATGACAATCTACAATGCGCAATCCTTAAAGGAAACCTTGTTGGGGTATTGCCATACCGGTACCAAAGAATTGCAGCTTGATTTGTCGGCGGTTAATGAAATAGACAGCGCGGGTTTACAGTTGCTGCTGCTGTTAAAGGCCGAAGCCCAGAAACGGGCATTTACCCTGCGCTTGTTGCGCCATAGCGAAGCGGTAATTGAGGTTTTTGAATTGCTTAAACTCGGTATGTATTTTGGCGATCCCATTGTTATTCCCGCTAATTGGAAAAAATCATGAGCGATATAAATCCAGCCTTAGAAACCTTTTCCCAGGAAGTCGACGAATTACTGTCGGCAATGGAAGAAGCCCTGTTAGGGCTGGAAGGAATGTCCGATGACGCCGATTGCATTAACAGCATCTTTCGCGCCATGCATACCATTAAAGGTTCTTCGGGGTTGTTCGGGTTTGATGATGTTGTAGCATTCGCCCATGAGGCTGAAACCGTATTAGACCGGGTTAGAAACGGTGAGCGTGCGATTGATGCCGAACTCATAGCTGTTTTGCTGGCCTGCAAAGACCATACGGCACAACTGATTCAACATGCCCTTTTCAATGAAGACGAGGCGCTGCCGGAGGCCTTGCAACAGCAAAGCCTTGCCTTAATTGCGCGATTAACCGGCCAAGCGGCTACCGCCGGCATGCCTACGACTCAAGAAGAAAAAGCCGATCACTTTGAGGTGGATGTCAATACCACGGACAGCAGCGATAACTGGGTTATCAGCTTGGCATTCAAGCAGAATGCTCTGCGTAACGGCATGGATCCTTTGTCCTTCATTCGTTATTTGCAAACGCTGGGTAAAATCATCGAAGTGATTATTACCATGCCGACGCTTCCCCGTATTGAGGAGATGAACCCGGAAGACTGCTATCTTAATTTTAAAATCGCCTTTAACAGCAGTGTTGACAAAAAGACGATAGAAGACGTATTTGAGTTTGCCGAAGACGATTGCGCTATTACTATCTTGCCGCCGCATTCCAGGCAAGAACACTATTTGAAGTTGCTGGCGGATTTACCGGAAGACCAGGTTAAACGCCTAGGTGAAATGCTGGTCGAGATCGGTGCCTTAACTGAAAAAGAAGTGTCTATTATCCTGCATGAACAGCATGACGAAGAACATGCCGATAAAAGGCCTCTGGGCGAAATATTGGTCGCTAAAAATATTTTGCAGCAACCTGTCATCGAACAGGCGCTTAAAAAACAAGAATCGGTCAAACAAAAAGTCAACAAAGAATCCAATTACATTCGGGTTGACGCCGCCAAGCTGGGCTATCTGATTAATTTGGTTGGCGAACTGGTGATTTCAGGCGCCGCAATGCGGCTGATGGTCGACAAGCACGGTTTATCCGATGTCGATGATGTCGCCTCGACTATGAGCCATTTGGTCGAAGATATACGCGACACCGCATTGCAATTACGCATGGTGCAAATCGGCGAGACTTTTACCCGCTTTCAGCGCGTGGTCCATGATGTTAGCAAGGAGTTGGGCAAGCAAATTCAATTGCAAATCACCGGCGGTGAAGCCGAATTGGATAAAACCGTAGTGGAGAAAATCAACGATCCGCTGACTCATCTGGTGCGCAATTCGCTGGATCATGGCATTGAAACGCCGGCGGTGCGATTGCGCGCCGGCAAACCTGAAAAAGGCACGATACAGCTTAATGCTTACCATGATTCGGGACGCATCGTGATCCAGATCAGCGATGACGGGCAAGGTCTGGACCCGGACAAAATCGTCGCTAAAGCGATAGTGAAAGGCTTGATTAAACCGGATCAAATACTCAGCAAACATGAAATTTACAACCTTATTTTCGAACCCGGCTTAAGCACTAAAGAAGAAGCCAGCAATCTATCCGGTCGCGGCGTCGGCATGGATGTGGTCAGGCGCAATATCGAAGCCTTACGCGGTAATGTCTCCATTGATAGCGAGCTGGGGCAAGGGACTACGGTAACCATACATTTGCCGCTAACGCTGGCGATTATCGACGGCTTTATGGTCGAAGCGCAAAAGGAACGTTACATTATTCCGTTGAGTATGGTCGAAGAATGCGTCGAAATGAGCAGCGATGAATGGCAAATCGATGAGATTCAACATTATGTCAATTTGCGTGGGCAAGTTTTACCTTATTTACGTTTGGGCGACTTTTTCCATAAGAATAAAAAACATACGCATACACAGCGGGAAAGCCTGGTTGTCGTGCGTTTCGGCGACGCAAAGGCGGGTTTTGTGGTCGATGAATTACACGGCGAAAATCAAACCGTAATCAAACCGCTCGGCAAATTGTTTGAGAATCTCAACGGTATTGGCGGCGCCACTGTGTTAGGTAGCGGTGATGTGGCGTTAATTCTCGATGTGCAGGGACTTATTCAACACGCGAAAAAGCGGGTGAACCCGGCCTTGGCTTTGTCATCGATGGTTTAAAACTTATCTGTTATAAAAGCCTCAGATTGAAAAGCTGCTTAAAGATCCTGAAGGATGGGCTGATGTGCGTGATGCAACAGAAAAAAGAAAGCAGATTTTCTTACCAAACATTTCCTGAACAATGTCCGTGGCCGCTGGAAAATATCTTAATGGATAGCCGGTTAATTGAAAGTGCCGCCGCGTAAATAGTTTCTTTTCGTGCCCACGATAAACTAGGCGCTAAGCACTCGATCTATATTATAGGCATGACTACTCTATGAATATTAAAAACTTAATAAGTAAGAATACCTCGGGAGTTTCATCATGCTAAACAACCTCACGATCAAAGCCCGCCTCATTCTGGTCGTGGGTTTCATGTCTCTGCTCGCTATTACGTTGGGCGCGCTCGGCTTGAGCGGAATGAACAAAGCCAATCAAGGCTTACTCAGCGTTTATGCCGATCGTACCGTGCCCATGGGGACATTGGCTGAAATTAATGCAAAGTTATTGGATAACCGCATCGCCGCTGTCAATAGTTTGGTATTTAAAGGAGAAGATCAGAAAAATATCGAACGTATCAGAAAAAATATTATCGATATTAATAAGCTGTGGGACGAATATGCTGCGACCAAGGCGACCGTGAAAGAAAAGAAACTGGCCGATAAATTCGCAGCTGACCGTAAACGCTTTGTGGTCGAAGGTTTAAATCCTGTTATGGAATATTTGGCGGCCGGAAATACCGAAGCCGTAGAAAAAACCATCCAAGAAGCCGTTCGTCCCTTATTTGTGCCGGTTAGAGAAGGTATCAATGCGTTGATGCAGTTGCAGTTGGATGCAGCCAAGCAGGAATATGAAGCCGCTCAAGTGCGTTATCAAGATACCCGGTTTATTTCTTTAGTGCTCCTGGCGGTGGGCTTGTTATTGTCAATGTTCATTGGCTTTATGCTGGTTCGGGGGATTTCTCGTTCTCTGTATACGATGCAACGATTTGCGGAGTCTTTGACGCAAGGCGATCTGACGGCTCGCATTGATCTTGAGCAAAATGATGAAATCGGCGTTTTGGCTCAAGCAATGACAAGCATGCGCGACCAGCTTAGCGGCGTTGTTCAGCAAGTTCGCACCAATTCCGATGCATTAGGTAGTGCCTCGCAAGAAATCAGCGCAACCGCGCAGTCCATCAGTCAAAGCGCAACCGAACAGGCATCAGGCGTTGAGCAAACCACAGCCTCCATCAAAGAGTTAAGTTCTTCGGTCAAACAAAATGCCGATAATGCCAAAGTCACCAATAGCATGGCGACGACGGCCGCCGCTGAAGCCGACAACGGCGGGCAGGCGGTGAAGCGCACAGTGGATGCGATGAAGGAAATCGCCGAAAAAATCGGTTTGATTGAAGATATTGCCTATAAAACCAATTTGCTATCGCTTAATGCCGCGATTGAGGCGGCAAGGGCCGGTGAGCATGGCAAAGGCTTTACCGTTGTGGCTGCCGAAGTCAGAAAACTGGCGGAAAACAGCCGAATAACGGCGCAAGAAATTAATAGCTTGGCAAAAAGCAGCGTCAAAATTGCCGAAGATGCGGGCCTGCTGCTGGGAGAAATCGTGCCTAAGATTCAGAAAACCGCCGATTTGGTCGATGAAATTACCTCAGCCTCGCAAGAACAGGCGCAGGGTATAGGCCAAATCAACGATGCAGTTGCTCAGCTGGATAAAGCCGCGCAACAGAATGCGTCGGGATCGGAGCAACTGGCCGCTACTGCGGAAGAGTTGAGCGGTCAGGCTATGCAGTTACAGCAGGTTATGTCGTTTTTTAAGGTGGAGGCAGAGCAAAGCAGCCGCTCCGCTAAAGGTCAACCGAGTCAATTCGGCCGACAGAAAAAATACTCAGCAAAATGAGTTTCGGTTTCAGTCTTTTCATGCTTTGGCGTCGCCAATGACAGCCATTTTGGGTCAATTTAAAGAGGAAGTGATATGGGGCATATTTTTGCGGACATTAAATTCAGCAAGCCGTGTAACCCGGATTTAACATCGATATTAGACCTGTCCTTATGGAAGATAGGGAGCGGGGACTGCCGCCCAAGTCGCCCAGTCGACGAGAAATTCCGGTAGCCTTTATATTCCCCGTGCCGGTTATGAAGGCGTCACGGTAGGTTAATCCAAGTTGCAACCTTAAACGACTAAATTGATACCTCACACAGGACTCCTTGTTTATGAACATAAAAGATTTAAGTATAAAAACCAAAATATTAAGCGGTGCGTTGCTGTTGGTATTGATTACCTGCGGATTCGGCATGCTGTCGAAACTTTATATCGGAAAAGTATCGGGTTCGTTATTCGGCATTACCGACAACAACGGTAAAGCGGTCGAATACGCGACCGGGGTCGAGCGCATGGCGCTGGCGACTATTATGGAAGAAAAAAATTACCTGTTGCAGGAAAAAGATGAAATTCACCAGCGCGCCGAACAAAACGTCAAGGAGCTGAACGGCTATCTGGATAAAGTGGATGAACTGGCCAAGCAATACAATAATACGGAGTTATTGGAACAATCGAAGACGGCAAGAAAAGGGACTGCTCAGTATGCCGAGAAGTACCGGGCCGGCGTTGCCGCATTGAAAGCGAACAAGCAAGCTGTCGCGGATATGGTGGAAAAGGGCCAAGTTGTAGCCGATGCGGCCGATAAGATGCTTAAAAGGCAGGTTGGCCTTTACACGGACGCAATGAAAAAAGGTTTGAGCGCCCAAGAGCTTGATCAGTATGTCCAGCGTTACATCATCACGACCAATATCTCCGTTAAAGCGATGACTATCATGCGTGCGGAAAAAGAAGAAGTGAATTACAAGGATCGCGTCGCTTGGAAAAAAATGGAAGTTTTATTGCCGGAGCTAATGACCTTGTATGACGATCTGCAAAAAATAGTCCTTAATGAAGAGGGACTCAAATTGATTGCAGAAATGCGCAATGGAACGCGGGATTATACCGAGTCGGCCAAAACCTGGATAGAAAACGATAATCAACTAAAGGCTATTCTGGCGGATATGGCGAGTTTGGGCGCCAATGTGATCAAGCAGGCGCAAGACGCCGAGGCTGCCGGTTATGCTCAGTTAGGCAATGCCCGTAGCGAAGCCGAACATTTAGTCAGCGATGCCAATAAAATCATTATCGGCACGATCATCCTGGCGATTGTACTGGGGGTTATGATAGCGTTGTTTTTAGCGTCGATGATCACCAAACCGATTGTTTTGGGGGTTAAATTTGCCGAGTCTTTAGCGGAAGGCGATTTGACTGCGCGCATTGATATCGACCAGAAAGATGAAATCGGAGTTTTGGCTAACGCCCTACAAGTCATGCGCGACCAGCTCAGCAGCGTTGTCCAGCAAGTTCGCACCAATTCCGATGCTTTAGGCAATGCTTCTCAGGAAATCAGTGCAACCGCCCAAGCGATCAGTCAAAGTGCGACCGAACAGGCTTCAGGCGTTGAGCAAACCACGACTTCTATTGAAGAGTTGAGCTCCTCGGTTAAGCAAAATGCCGACAATGCCAAAGTCACCAATAATATGGCGACGACTGCGGCGGCGGAAGCCGCTACTGGCGGAGAGGCGGTGATACGCACGGTGGAGGCGATGAAGGAAATTGCTGAAAAAATCAGCCTTATTGAGGATATTGCCTACAAAACCAATTTGTTATCGCTTAATGCGGCCATCGAAGCCGCTTTGGCCGGTGAACACGGCAAGGGTTTTACTGTCGTCGCCGCCGAAGTCAGAAAACTGGCCGAAAACAGCCGAATCACCGCGCAAGAAATTAATAGCTTGGCAAAAAACAGCGTTAAGATTGCCGAAGATGCAGGCACTTTGTTGAAACAAATGGTGCCCAAGATTCAGAAAACCGCCGACTTGGTCGATGAAATTACCGCCGCTTCGGAAGAACAAGCTCACGGCATTGGTCAGATCAGCGATGCGGTCGGCCAACTGGATAAAGCTGCACAACAAAACGCATCGGGGTCGGAGCAACTGGCCGCCACTGCGGAAGAACTGAGTGGTCAAGCCATGCAATTGCAACAAGTTATGGCATTCTTTAAAGTCGATGCCAATCAGCGCCGTGCCGCCAAGAGTCAAACTGTTACTCAATTTAACAAGCCGGCCGGTACAAACGCCAACAAAAAAATAACGCCTCATTTTACTTCGGTCGAGTCTTCCCCTGCAATCGCCAAGCCCTTACCGGGCATTAAGGCGGCGGGAATCAAACCTGAATTTAATGAACATGATTTTGAACGATTTTGACAGGTGGAATGAACCATGAATCAATTGATACAAAAAAAAGAAAACAAAACCGAGATAATGGCTCAGGATCAACTCCGCCAGTACCTGACGTTCCGGGCAGGCAATGAAAATCTGGCCATCAGTATTTTGGATGTTAAAGAAATTATCGAAATTAATACGATTACCGATGTGCCGATGACGCCCGATTACATTCGAGGCGTAATCAATTTACGCGGTAATGTGGTCCCGGTTATCGATTTATCGGCGCGTTTAGGTCGGCAAAGCAGCGAAATAACCAAACGCAGTTGCATTGTCTTGGTGCAGGTTGAATATAATGAAGACGCCCAATTGTTGGGTATGCTGGTCGATGCTGTCGATGAAATTTTGGAAATTCCTGAAACCAACATTATGCCGCCACCCGATTTTGGCGCCGATATTCGGACTGATTTTATTCAATCAATGGGACGGGTGGGCGATGCCTTTATTATTTTATTGAATATTAATCGGGTACTTTCGATAAAAGAATTATCTCAGCTCAAACAAGTTGCCGACTATGAAGGGACAATTGTATAGAACGGGCAGCAACATCCTGCCCCGTCTTACCTACCCGATAACCCTATAAGGATTCATTGTTTATGAACATAAAAGATTTAAGTATAAAAACCAAAATACTAACCGGCGCGTTGCTGTTGGTATTGATTACCTGCGGATTCGGCATGTTGTCGAAACTTTATATCGGCAAGGTATCGGATTCGCTATTCGGCATTACCGACAACAACGGTAAAGCGGTCGAATACGCGACCGGGGTCGAGCGCATGGCGCTGGCAACCATTATGGAAGAAAAAAACTACCTGCTACAGGAAAAAGATGAAATTCATCAACGCGCCGAACAAAATGTAAAGGAGTTGAACGGTTATCTGGATAAAGTGGATGCGCTGGCCAAGCAATACAAAAACACCGAGCTATTGGAACAATCGAAGACAGCCAGGGAAGGAACCGCTCAGTATGCCGAGAAATACCGGGCCGGCGTTGCCGCGTTGAAGGCCAATAAACTGGCCGTCGCGGATATGGTCGAGAAAGGCAATATCGTTGCCAATGCGGCTGACGACTTTCTAAAAAGGCAGATAAAACTCTACAGCGAAGCTATGAAAAAAGGTGTAACCGGACAGGAGCTTGACGCGTTTGTTCAGCGCTACATCATTGCAACCAATATTTACATTAAAGCGATGGAAATCATGCGCGCTGAGAAGGAGGAAGTGAATTACAAGGATCGCGTCGCTTGGAAAAAAATGGAGATTTTATTGCCGGAACTGATGGCGCTGTTTGACGATCTGCAAAAAATCACCCAGAGTGACGAGGGCCTTAAACTGATTGCCGATTCACGCAAAGGAACGCAAGATTACACGCAGTCGGCCAAAAATTGGATAGAAAACGACAACAAACTTAAAGCTATTTTGACCGATATGGCGAGTTTGGGCGCCAATGTGATCAAGCAGGCGCAAGACGCCGAGGCTGCGGGTTACGCCCAATTAGGCGCGGCCCGCACCGAAGCCGACCGATTGGTCGGTGAAGCCAATACCATCATCATTGTCACCATCCTTATTGCAATTATATTAGGTGTTATGATTGCGTTGTTTTTAGCCTCGATGATTACCAAACCGATTGTTTTGGGAGTTAAATTTGCCGAGTCGTTAGCGGAAGGGGATTTGACGGCACGCATCGATATCGACCAGAAAGATGAAATCGGGGTCTTGGCCAATGCCTTGCAAGCCATGCGTGACCAGCTCAGCAGCGTTGTTCAGCAAGTTCGCACCAATTCCGACGCTTTGGGCAGTGCTTCTCAGGAAATCAGTGCGACCGCCCAAGCCATCAGTCAAAGTGCGACCGAACAGGCGTCAGGGGTTGAGCAAACCACGGCATCCATTGAAGAGTTGAGTGCTTCAGTTAAGCAAAATGCGGATAACGCTAAGCTAACCAAGGGCATTGCCGCGACCGCGGCCGGAGAATCCGCCAATGGCGGCGAGGCGGTAAAGCGCACCGTGGAAGCGATGAGAGAGATTGCCGATAAAATCGGTTTGATTGAAGACATTGCTTATAAAACCAATTTATTATCGCTTAATGCGGCGATTGAATCGGCGCGAGCCGGCGAACACGGCAAAGGTTTTACCGTTGTCGCCGCCGAAGTCAGAAAACTGGCCGAAAACAGCCGAGTAACCGCACAAGAAATTAATAGCTTGGCTAAAAACAGCGTCAAAATTGCCGAAGACGCAGGTAATCTGCTCCAGAAAATGGTGCCTAAGATTCAAAAAACCGCTGATTTAGTCGATGAAATTACCGCCGTTTCGGATGAGCAGGCGCAAGGTATAGGTCAGATCACCGATGCGGTCGCGCAGCTGGATAAGGCGGCGCAACAAAACGCTTCAGGCTCGGAAGAACTGGCCGCTACTGCGGAAGAACTAAGCGGCCAAGCTATGCAACTGCAACAGGTTATGGCATTTTTTAAGGTGGATAATCGTTAATTCCGTAAGTTGGGTCCGCTGGTTTCTAAGACCTGACTTTTATCTTTACACATCCCACCGGTTCTCAAATCTTCAATTTGGGAATCGGTGGGATGATCGCGGTCGGCATGGGTAAACCATGAAAAATCTGCGTTAATTTATTCTCGTCGCCTCGGCTTATGCATAAAGGCCATGGAAGGTCTGTAGTAGAACTGCGCATGAGCTGCTGCCGAGAAGCATTTTCTGTTTACCTCCGCCACACCTCCTGATTTCATACGGTTGTAGAGACGCTACTTTTGGCACCTGCATTCCATTATTCAAGATAAAAACCCTACTAATTGACCTAATTGCATCGCGTTGACCGGGCGCGGCTATTCACTCGTTTATAAGCGGCTGGTATAATTCGAGCTTTATTACCCGGCTATAGTGACCGCGCTTCAAATCCTACATAGCTCGCATTGTTGACTGCTTGAAAAAATACCTCGCCGAAACGGGTGTATTTCCGCAAATACCGCAATCCGGATCAAGAGTATCAATACAGGGAACAAATATCACTCCCCGTAGTTTATCGAGAGCGAACAGACAAGCCTCTGCACTTCGATTTGCCCCGCCTTAAAGTGCATAAGTATCTACCATCTTTTTCAATTTAAATCAATTGGTTATGAATACATGGCTGTTTTTAGTGCAAAAAATTAACTACCTCGGCTTGGAATTGACGCTCAATTTCAAGCCGATTTTACTGAAATGTAAGCCCAAGCAATTGTTTTTCATTATTAAATAGTTGTGTAGATACTTATGCTTAAAGTGAGTAGCCCGATTTTTCAGTGTTGGAAATTACGCGGGTTTGCCGAATCAGTTTGTATTTATAAGGACTGGCCGAGGCTTGTTGCGCACACCTTGACTATATTCCCACGCGGAGCGTGGAAATTAAGATACAATTTTTAAATTATTGTTCCATTTTCAAGAAAAAAATATCTCATGAAAATTAATATGCCGATCACCAATGTTGAACATGCTCTTACCGAGGCTGACTTCATTGTTACCAAGACCGACCTAAAGGGGATAATTACCTACGCAAACGAAGACTTTATTCAAATTTGCGGATTTAGCAAAGAAGAACTGCTGGGGGCGTCGCACAACATCATTCGCCACCCCGACATGCCTAAAGAAGTTTTCGACGATTTATGGAAGTCGATGAAAGGAGGGCGCCCATGGACGGGAATGGTCAAGAATCGCTGTAAAAATGGCGATTTTTATTGGGTGATAGCTAATGTTACGCCTTATTATGAAAATAATACGCTCGTCGGTTATATGTCGGTACGCAGTAAGCCCAGCGAAAAACAAATTACAAAGGCTGCCGATGACTACAAGAAATTTCGTGAAGGCAAGGCGAGCCATTTAAAAATCCGGGATGGAAAAATCCTGCATAAAACGTTAGCTGACCGATTTCCGTCATTAAAAGACATTAGCATCAAAGCCCGTTTATTGACGGTCATCGCCATCATGTCCATCTTGCTATTGGTTATCGGCGGTATGGGGCTTCTCGGTATGAGCCAAAATAGCGAGGATTTGCGTAATGTTCATGATAATCGTCTGCTGCCTTCGAATCAGATTTTTCAGGTTCAAAAACTGCTTCTGACTAACCGGTTGCGTATCGCCTCCAGTTTGTCGAGTCTTAACCCTGAATCGATTCAAAAAAATCTGAGGGAGGTGGAGCAAAACAATGCCGACCTCACCAGAATTTGGGATACATACACTGAAAACTCGTTTAGTCCCGATGAGAAAGAGTTGGCGGATAAGGTTGCAAACGATAAAAACCGCTTTGTAACGGAAGGTTTGCAACCCGCTATTTTGGCGCTACGCAACAATGATAACGCGCTGGCCGCCCAGATTATTGAAGATAAGGTTAACCCTCTTTACGAACCGCTTGCAGAGGGTATTCAAAAACTATTGCAATTGCAGGTCATCATCGCCAGACAAGAGTTTGATGCAGGCTTGTCGCGTTATTACAATACCCGCGAAATCGCCGGCGCTTTGATGGCATCGGGTATTTTATTGGCGTTGTGGTTGAGCTTTTCTTTGTTGCGTTCGATTGTGAATCCGCTTAACGCGACTATTCGTCATTTCGGTCAAATTGCCCAAGGCAATTATGTCAACGACATCGACATTAAAGGCATGGACGAAATCAGCAAGGTGATGGCGGCTTTGAAGGCGATGCAAATCAAGCTCGGTTTTGATGTTGCCGAAGCCAAACGCATTGCCGACGAACATCGACGCATTAAGATTGCTTTGGACAACGTCAGTACCGGCGTGATGATTGCAGATAATGAACGTAATATTATTTACGTTAATAAGTCGGCGCTTAAGATATTTGCTGAGGCCGAGGCCGACATTCGCAAACACTTGCCGAATTTTTCCGCAGCAAATCTGGTCGGTTCCAATATTGACGGCTTCCATAAAATACCCTCGCACCAAGCCGGATTACTGGCTAATTCTACCGGCGGCTTAAATACCGTCGGCATTAACTGGGGCGACCGTCATATGGTCGTCACTGTCAGTCCGGTTATTAATTTGCAAGGTAAGCGCATGGGGTCGGTTGCGGAATGGCTGGATCGCACTACCGAAGTCATGGTGGAAAAAGAAGTGGCGGTTATTTTAGTAGCCGCTGTGATGGGCGATTTTACCAAACGCATTGTCATGCAGGGCAAAGTAGGCTTTTACCGCGAGCTGAGTGAATCCATTAATCAGCTGATGCAAACCAGCGAAAGCGGCCTTAATGAAACGGTGCGGGTTTTCAATGCCTTGTCCCACGGCGATCTGAACGAAAAAATTGTCAATCATTATTCAGGCACCTTCGGCAAGCTTAAGGAAGACGCCAATTCTACGGTGGATGATCTCAATAATGTGATGGGCCAAATCAAAGATGTCGCCGAATCCATTCATATTGCAGCAAAAGAAATCGCCCACGGCAATACTTCGTTGTCTCATCGTACCGATGAACAAGCAACCAGTTTGGAACAAACCGCCGCCAGCATGCAAGAACTGACCTCAACGGTGCAACAAAACAGCGAAAACGCCAAACATGCCAGCGAACTTGCCGTTAGCGCCTCCAGTATTGCCGGCAAGGGCGTTACCGTGATCGGTCAAGTCGTAAAAATGATGGAAGGGATCAATGAATCCTCGCGCAAAGTAGTCGAGATTATTTCAGTGATCGACAGCATCGCTTTTCAAACCAATATACTCGCGCTTAATGCTGCGGTAGAAGCGGCTCGTGCCGGAGAACAAGGGCGAGGTTTTGCCGTGGTAGCAGGAGAAGTACGCAGTTTGGCGCAAAGGGCCGCTGCTGCTGCCGGGGAAATCAAAAACCTGATCGGCGATTCGGTTGAGAAGGTTGAGGATGGCAGTAAACTGGTTACTCAGGCCGGCTTAACTATGGAAGACATTGTTAATTCTATCCGCGGTGTTACCGCTATCATGTCCCAGATCAGCGCAGCTTCCATCGAGCAAACGGCGGGTATTGAACAAGTCAATCTGGCCATTTGCCAGATGGACGATGTAACCCAGCAAAATGCCGCCTTGGTAGAGCAAGCCACAGCCGCTGCACAGTCGTTGGAAGAGCAGACGCAACACCTGACGGTCACGGTAGCCCACTTTAAAATGGAAGGGGATAATGGTGACGAGGACGGCTCGTTTGCTATGGAACCGGTTATCAAGACGGATAATACTGCTAATGCACTCGTGGGGCATGTGGTTAAATTGGATCCGCACTCTGCCGAAAGCGGCGGTTGGGAAGAGTTTTAAGGGACGCGTTTGCTTCTTAAAAATGAAGAAGGCAAAGACAATTTCAGCGCAAAAGGTTTAAAAGAAGTAGAAGAAAAACCAGTATCATGAAACCCGGAAGAAGAACAAAAAAGTCTACGAACGTGATAAAGATGATTTGCGTTACCAGGCCGGTATATTCGAATCGTCTTTTGGTAATGGCGAGGCCTTAGGAATTGAGAAAGGAGGCGAAGCAATCACAAAAACTGTGCAGCCTTAGAATTGAGCCAACAAGGTGTCATCATTGAAACCATTGCGGCTGTGATTGGGCTAAGCATCAATGCGATAGAACGCCTGACGGTTATTATTTTTCGATTAGGGATTTATAAAGTTGAATATTAAGTGTTAAATTGAAGTAATAACCTCTCGTCACGTTTTTGTTTAAAGCGGAGACTAACATCATCTCGTTTGAGAATACTGGAAGCGCATTTAAGCGCAAAAATACCGAAAGAGCCTTTGATTATGAAATGTATATGTATTACCGGAGCAATCCAATCCGATTTGGAAGTTGTCTCTAATATCTTTAGCCAAGTGGGCATGCAACTGCCAAAGAAGGCAAATCGCGGAGACTTGATCGATATTGCATCTTGGCATGAGCAAGCTGAAATTATAGATGCAGAGGAAGCGAAACCCGGCCATACGCTTGCCAATCCCGGTCGATTCATGGAGCAACTGGCAGGCGATATCTTTGTTGCTAACAACAAATCCGATTGTTGGGGCTGGGCTGACGTGCGCAGTGCTAAGTTGCTTGATTTCTGGGTGAATTTCGATCCGCGTCTTTATTTTGTTTGTGTTTATGTATCGCCGCAGCAAATGCTTGCTAATGCGATGAGTTCATGGGCGGAGATTGAGTCAGTCGGAGCGGTCATGGCTGCTTGGCAAACGCATTATCAGCAACTGTTGCGCTTTCACCTTCGCAATCCGCAACGTAGCCTATTGGTTGACGTCAGCGAATGCGTAAAATATCCTCATCTATTGATCGAGCGTTGCGTCGAGCAGTGGACATTAAAAATCGATGTTCCGGTTGCTGCAGAGCCTCGCAGTATTGAGTATGACTCCTTAGCGCTCTACTTAGCTGAGCAGCTGTGTCAAGATTATCCGCAGGCCGTTAGCTTGCAGTACGAACTTGTTGCGACTCTCAGCCATTTGGCTGATGTAGACCAGGCCGCCAATACCACATTACTTTTGCCTGAGCATATTATTGCCGACTACCGTGATCTAAAAGACCGGTCCGTCGAGCAAGCGTTATTGGAAACTACACGGTGCGAACTTGAAGCAAGTGTGCTAAAACATGATGCCCAGCAAAAGCGGATCGCTACCCTCCAGAGTGAAATTGCAGCCCTCACCACAGCGTGTGAAGAACAAAGCTCGCTTGCCGTCGAACGTCAGGCGGAAATTGACCGACTCGCCAAAAAATACGATGACGCCATTGCCGGTCAGATAAAGCGGCAAAAGGGTGTAGAGCAGAAAAATGAATTGGTGATGTTGCAACTTCAGCAGGTTCAGCAAGAACTTGAAGCTTATTTGCTAAAACATGAATCGCAGCAGAAGCAAATCGACGCGCTGCAAAGTGAGGTCGTAACGCTTACCGCTGCGTGTGATGAGCGGGACGCACTTATCACCGGACGCCAGGCCGAAATTGAGCAACTCAAGCAAAAATACGGTAACGCTACTGCCAATTACGAGCAGCAAAAAAGAGACGTTGAGGTTAGGCTTAAGGAGGCCGAGCAGGAAAATGAATTACTCCTGCTACAACTTCACCAAGTGCAGGAAGAGCTTGAACGCTACTTTTTACAACACCAAGATATACAAAAAGAATTGCAGATAGCAGAGACTCGTTGGCAGCGCATGCTTCGGCGCAATCCCGATTATTTCGATTTCGACTATGATTCTATTGAAGTCATGCCGGTTGAGAATAAAGATAACAGAACGATGATTTGGTGCTTAAAAAACTTGGTTGTCGCTGATCGCATTCTATCCAAGATAGAGTTCAAAACCGTTATGAGGCAAGGTGTCGCCGGTTTTGTTTTCTTTCGTCAACCGGATAATGTGGGTGTGTTCGCTCGTTGGCCGGCTGGTTATGAAAATCAGGACGAATTTACCCTTATTCCCCTTGATAAAGACAACCTTTTTCATCAATTCAATGACATACTGACTGGCTTTTCCACCAGCGATTGGGAACTTCTGAATGTATTAATTCGCCTGCTTGATAGGGTCGTTCAACAACCCCAAATTCTCACATCGTCTGTTGGGTTCAATCCGGAATTTCTACGCTCAGGATTGGATGAACTTAGAACGAGTATCGAAAAAATTCCCGCGATGCTTCGATATGATCAGGTTGCTCTCAAACGCGAACTGGTTAACCCGAATTATGAACGCCTCTGGCTGCGATTTGACAATTTATCTTTCGGTAACAAGCGGTGGTCGGAGTTTGAATTCCGTCTTGCGTGTTCGCCTATCCGCTCGAACGACTTTGGGAGTTATCCCAAATTGGAATTTCCTGAAGAAACCGGTCGCGAGCCTTTCGAGGCTTGGTTCATTGAATCTTACGATGATTTCGGCGCCAAACTTGAGCTGCGTTTTGCACTGCCGGAAGCAATGGATATTGATGTTTGGCAGCGTATTTCAGAGCATGATAGAGACTTTCTTTCCGCTCTGGTGGCGCGTTTGCCTGCAATACTCGCTACTCTGCAAAACGCCGGTGTAAACCTTAAACGCCCTTGGGAAGAGTGGATCGAGATGTCCAAAGAAATTCAGCGTGTACTCGCAATACGTGTAGCCCATCTGCTCAAACTAGCCGTATCGCAGACATTAACTGACTTAGAAGAAAGCATATCGGACACAATCGCTATAGCCGCACCTGTTGAACCAGATGTAACTACCACCCAAATGAGTAAGACAGCATGAAATTGCCGTTATTGGCCGAAAATATTAAAGCTGCTGCGGCTCTCTGTTATCCAGAGTTGTTGCGTCTTATTTTTCCACCGCAAGCCGTTATTCACATCGGTGCCGGCACCGGCAATGGCGACATGCATCTCTGGCGGCAGTGGCAGGTACCTTGCGCATTGATTGTCGATGCTGACGAGGCACGGCTCGATTGGGCGGTCAAGGTCGCTGCCGATAATCCCGCTTGGCAGGTTTACTCTGCGGTATTGGCGGAAAGCGATGATGAAATCGACTATTACAGCGCCAGCAATCCCGGTGAGGACGGCTTAATTTCCTCCGAAAAACTCACGGTGCTTTGGCCTAATCTACGTATCAGCAAACAAATCCGATGCCGAGGTCGACGTCTTGATAATTTATTAAATGAAGAAGGGCTGGCTGCATTACGGAAATCTTCATCAGTTTGGGTTTTGATCGATTGTCTGTCATCTATGTCTATACTTCAGGGGGCCGGCAACGAACTTGACCGCTGGAGCGTGCTTTGGTTGCGGGTTCTGCTCAAGCCGTTGATTGAAGATCCAGCTGTCGCTACGCTCAACGATATTGAGGCTTTCCTTCATCCTCATGGCTATCGTTGTGTGCATATTATCGAAGGTAATCATCCGGCTATCGGCGAAGTTCTGTTTGTGCGCGACTGGCATGCGGTGCTGACGCCTAGCATCGAACAACTCAATAACGAAAACAGCTCTATTGCCTCGGAAAGATCTGCGCTGATGAAGCAACGCGATGCTTTGACGATGGAGGTTGCTGCCATCACCCCAGTTTGCGATAAACAAACAAAGCTTGCGGCTGAACTACAGTCAAAAATAGATGCACTGATACAGGAGCATAATGCTCATGCCAAGCAAACGGAAGTACAGATCGAAGCACTAACGCAGACTAACATAATCTTGGATCAAGAAAAGTCGGCGCAGGTGAAACGGTGCGAAGTTCTGGAGACGGAAGTTGCTATAGCCAATCAGGCGCGCAATGAACAAGCGAATCTTACGGCTGAACTACAGTCCAAAATAGACGTGTTGATGCAAGAGCATGATAGTCTTGTTCGGCAAATGGATGAGCGACAAGCACAGGTTGAAGTACTGACTCAGGCTAACGCAACCCTGGATCAAGAAAAGTCGAAGCTGGTGAAACAACGCAAAGCTCTGGAAACTGAAGTTGCCGCGGCCAGCCAAGCTCATGATGAACAAATGAGACTTTCGGCGGAGCTACAGTCGAAGATAGATGCGTTGATGCAGGAGCGTGATGATTTTAGCAAGCAAATGGATGAGCGGCTGGTACAGGTCGGAACACTCATCCAGGCTAACGCAAAGCTGGATCAGGAAAATTCGGCATTGGTGAAACGGCGCAAGGTTTTGGAGGCGGAGGCTGCTACGGTCACCGAAGCTCTTGATGAACAAACAAGGCTTGCGGCTGAACGGCAGTCGAAGATAGAGGCGTTGGTACAGGAGCATGATGCTCACATTAAGCAAGCGGAAGAGTGGCAAGCACAGATTCAAGCGCTGACTCAGACTAACGCAACCCTGGATCAAGAAAAGTCGGCACTGGCGAAACGGCGTAAAGTTCTGGAAACGGAAGTTGCCGCGGTCAGTCAGGCTCTTGACGAACAAACAAGGCTTGCGGCTGAACGGCAGTCCAGGATAGAAGAGTTGGTACAGGAGCATGATGCTCACATTAAGCAAGCGGAAGAGTGGCAAGCACAGATTCAAGCACTGACTCAGACTAACGTAACCCTGGATCAAGAAAAGTCGGCACTGGCGAAACGGCGTAAAGTTCTGGAAACGGAAGTTGCCGCGGTCAGTCAGGCTCTTGACGAACAAACAAGGCTTGCTGCTGAACGGCAGTCACTGATATATGTGCTGACTCTTGAGCGTGATGGTCACTCTACGCAAGCGAGTGATCGACAGGGGCAGATTGAAATACTGACTCAGGCCAACACAAAGCTAAACCAGGAAAAATCAGCGCTTATGGAGCGGCGTGATGTTTTGGAGGAGGAAGTTGCTACGCTCAATCAAGCGCAGAATGAAATGACTAAGTTGGGTGCCCTGCACCAAGCTGAAATCGATCAGCTTCAATTACAGCTACAGCAAAAACAAGCTTTTATCGCTAAGTTGCAATCCGAATTCGCCGAAAATGACAGTCGCCAGCGCTTGCTGGATGAGCAAATGATCAAGGCTGAAGCGCAGATTGATCTTATTAAGGATGTGTTGCTCAGGGATCCGGGGCTGTGATATTGAACAATAGGTTGTAATCGCTCCGTGTCTAATCTTTTTCGCAATCTTTTGAAGCGCTGGTTTAAACCCGTCGCTCAAGGCGTCGCCATCAGCATCAGCAAGACTATGCCTAGTACCCAGGAAACGGCCGGAGTCACTTACGAGGCTGGTCATCTGGCTCACGCCATTCCTTACGACGAAAACCTGCTTGAACAAGCCCGTGTCCAATGGCAGTTTGGCGATTGGGAGAATCTGGCAAAATTAGAACGCGACATCTTGCAACATCACCCTGACCGCGCCAAGCTTGCCTTACTGGCCGCAGCCGGGCATATCCAACAAGGCAATGCACAGTCTGCCCGGCAATTCACCCAGCTGGCGCAAGAGTGGGGATGTAGTAAAAAGCTTATCAGTCAGATCTTGATTGCCGGAGTGCATAACAGTCTTGGTTGTGCCGCCGCCGTCAATAGGGATGGTCAGCGCGCACTCAAGCATTTCGAGTTCGCTCTTGATGCCGGAGCCCCGGCCGGCGAGATACCTCTGTTGACACAGGCCCGTCTGGGGGAACAACTGGGCCGGCTCGGGTTATCGGCGGGTTCGCTTCAACCGCCCTCGGGCCAATCAATGGATGCTGTTCCGCGAGCCTCTACCTTCTCGCTCCCCCATCGTCAACATGCCTTCGCGGTTACTGCACTCGCTAAACAGGCTCTCGGCGATGCTTGGACGGCCAATACCGCCGCTTTCGGCCGCCAGGGGATTCTCACCAGCGGCAATTACCAATATACCGCTTTCTATGTTGACGAACACACTCTGCGACTTGTGCAGCGCGATTTACTCGATGACGGCATTCGAAGTCACGACCTGCACGGCGACTACAGTTTATGCGGCGTCTACAGCAGCAGTCTCGGTATCGACCGTAGCGGTCACTTACATATTTGTTACGGTCATTACGCAACGCAATTACGTTATCGTCGTGCTGTTATCCCCTATAACATTGGTCAATGGAGCGATGAGCTTCCAATGATTGATGGGGATAAAGACTGGGAGGCATGGCCGTGCTTTATCCTTCCACACGCCAGTCATCCGCTGAGATTATTTTGTTGCGGTGGCGATTACATTCGATTCAGCACTTACGACGAAGCCGACCAAACCTGGGGCAATCGGCAAGATTTCGTGTTCAGCGGTATTAAGCCCGGCAACGTCTATGGTAACCCGCCCGTACCCGGTAGTGACGGTTCTTTACATATAGTGTTCGTTTGGCGCACGCCTATACTCAGCGAAAAAGAGGGGATTAGCAATATTACTATTTGCTACGCACATTCTCTCGATAGCGGTTTAACTTGGGCTGTGGCATACAGTCGTCCATATCAATTACCCATTCCCCAGATGAAAGAGGCACCTTCTGTTTTGTCCTCTAGTGACCTCATTGATCAGGCGGACATGGCTCTGGATAGCTGTAACCGGCCGCATATCGTTTTTTATTCCGAGGACCTCAGCGGCATCCCGCAATACCAACATCTTTGGTTTGATGGTATAATTTGGCGGCATCACTGTATTTCTCAACGGAAAACCGCTTTCTTCTTGGACGGCAATACTTTGCAAGTTTCTCTTAGTCGTCCGCAAATTGTTCTTGATCGACAAGACAACGTTTACGTCATCTATCGAGATGATCTCACGGATTACAGGTTGGCTGTAACCTATTTACCGGCACCTGATTACTTCTACAATCCGACGCAAGTGTGCATCGTTTGGGAGGCCGAATGCGGATTCGCTGAGCCTGTCATTGATCGCATCCGCTGGCAAAATGAAAATGTTCTGACTTTGTTGGTGCAAAATAATCCACAACCTGTTCACGAGCTGCAAAATGTGCTGCCGACTACGCCGGTTTGGTTGATCGATCTGCGTTTTTATTGAAAGGTAAGAAGTGTATTTTGTACCGCTTTAATTTTAAACATCACAATTATGACTGACAAACTCTTAGATATTCCCAAATTACGGAAGCAAAGCGTATCTTTTCTGGCTCAGGGTAACCAAGCCTTGCGAGAAAAGCAGTTTGAAGCGGCAACTGGATTTTATTTGCAAGCTATCCATACTGTTCCGGGTCTGTCTAAAATGATTGCGGCTAACCTGGCCGTTGCCCAACAGAAATATCGTGCGCAACGTAAAAAAAGCCCGCGTCAACGTGTCGTTGTATGCGGATGGAATTTAGCCGGCAATGCCGCAGCTCGCGTTTACACTCTTGCTAAGCTCTATGAAACCTTTGCCGATGTTGAAATCATCGGCAGTTTTTTTCCTCAGTACGATACTCGGCTTTGGGAGCCTGTTCGCAGCAACACTATTCCGGTGCATAGTTTTGTCGTGGAAGATGAAACCCGATTCCTGGAGCAAGCCTTTGAACTGGTGTCCGCCCACCCTTGCGACGTAGTGCATCTATCTAAGCCACGCGCACCAAATATCCTCTTCGGCATTCTGTACAAAGTGATTTGGAATGCGCAGGTACTGGTCGATATCGATGATGACGAGTTGAGGTTTGTTGATGCGGATAAGCCTATCAGTTTGGACGACTATCTCAAGGTTCATGGCAGTGGGTTTATAGAAACGGCCCTAGACGGCAAGGATTGGACCCGTGTTGCAGTGGGCTTGGTGAAGACGTTTGACGGCATTACCGTGTCGAATCCGGCGCTGAAAAAGCGTTATGGGGGGGAGATCGTCCGGCATGCGCGCGACGAGAAACGTTATCGGCCCACTTTGGAGTTAAAGCGTAGAAGCCGCGAGAAGTTCGGCATCGGTCAGGATAAAAAGGTAATACTGTTCTGCGGCAGCCCTCTGGAGCATAAAGGCCTGCTGGAAACGGCAGACGCGATTGCCGCGTTAAAACGTAATGACGTCGTGTTTGTCATCGTGGGGGATTTTCCTGATCCGGCGTTGAAAGCGAAGTTACTGAAAAAGAAAGAGGTTAATTATTGTTTTATCGCCAATCAGCCGTTTGATTCGATTGCCGACGTAGTGGCAATGGGGGATGTTTGTGTGCTGTTACAAGCTCCGAATGCGATTGGGATACCGGCGCGGTTGTCGGATGCGCTGGGGATGGGGCTGACAGTGCTGTCAGCCTTACCCAAAGGGGTTGTTGATGAATCAATCCAGCGGGCGCTGATTGAAGTTAATGCAAAGTCCCTAGCCAAGGTATTGGTTGATACGCTAAAAAACGATAAACGTGCTCAGGCATTGAAAAAAGAAGCTACGGATGTCTTTGCCCGCAATATGACCTTTACCGTTAATGCCGATAAATTGCGTCAACTTTGCACCGCTCAGACCATACCGCCAGTGCGATCTTTAGAGGGTGGCATTCGGGTTTTACAACTGCTTCCTCCGTCCGGGATAGTCAATACGCTTAATTTGATATTCAAATCAGGCTCGGATCATGCGCATGGGATTTCTGTTTTAAGCGAAAAAAAATATGCTGAGAGTAGATTGTCTGCCAATCTCAGAAAAACGCTCTCCGTACCCGCATATGACCGGACAACTCAAAATAAAGTCTCAGGAGCATTGTTTGCGGGCGAATCTAAGAATGGAGCGCCGCAGCGCAAAGCCGGCTATTTCTCCATTGAGCTTGCGGGCGTTTTACTTGGCTTTATCGCCGAGCCAACGTCCATTCCGGCTATCGATCCGGTTACAGCGGTATCAGGCATTCAATCTTTGCTCGCGTTTAGCAAACTGCACGCACTGAGTGTGGAAGATGTTATTAAATTGACGTCTACTAAAGGTAATGTTGATTTTTCAGACAAGGGTCTTGCTTATATCGCATCTTGCGGTCCGGTAACGCGAAGCAACTTGGATAAGGCGGCTGTAATTATTGCGGATGCTTGGTTTGCCTCTGACTTTGAGCTTCGCTGCCGAATTGAGTCGGTATCTGATCAAGGTGTCCAAGCTTGGCCTCGCGTTATCCGTTGTCTCCAGTTTGATTTAAGCCGTGGAGAGTTGTGCCTCAATACCGAAATATCGCTGCTCGGTGATGGTCCCGCATTCATCAACATTAAGTTGAGCAACCCTTTTACGCCGTTGCTGTTCACTGTAACCGCGATTGAAGGAACTTTATTGGATATGACGCTGTTGCCTTTCCCGTCGTTATGCCGTGGTGGCGCTCATTATGGCGAGCTGTCTAGTGTGGGCGATTGGTCCGGCTACATGGTGAATCTAAAAAGTGTTTCAAACAGTTTGGTTGAAGAGTATATAGGATGGTTCGGCGCGCCGGAAAATTTCGCTGTCGCTCGTCTTGCAATCGATCTAAAAGGAGCGACGGGAGCGGAGAAAATTTTCGCTGCCCCGTTCAAAGAGTGGTTAAGCCGGGTAATGCATATCCGTGCCGTTCCTGTGGACGAGCAGTTAATCAGCCAGGGGGCAACGGTGGAGCGCTATCTTGAAAGCGCTCTGAGCGAGTCTTATTTGCCGGCAGATGAAGACGCAAGTCAACGCACTCAGGCTCGTGAATCCCGCGGTTCACTGATTTTGATTTTGCCCGCAGACGCGCTCCCCACCCTCAGTGCGCTGGTTTCAAGACGGTTACGCATGCCTGAAAATTCGGTTGCGGCTGTAGGTTCATACGTTCAGGCGCACCCGGTAACATGCAAACCGCGATCAGTGGTGTCCTTCCCACCTATGGGCGATTGGCTGTTGACGCTTCAGCCGAGAGACGAGCCGGTTTGTTATCCGGTTCTGCGTCGGCTCTCGGAGGAGGCAAGAGTGTCTGTTGGAGCCACCGATGGAACCGTCCAACTTCCTTTAGCCTTACGCTATCAGGATGCACAGAATGAAAGACAAGCAAGGCTTTTAGCACCGTTGGCTCCCGATCATCCCGGTTCAGGCCTGCACCGAACTTTGACCGATGATGAACGGCAAGCCGCCGCAATTTCTATTCTGGTCTGTATGCAGTCGGGTTTTGATGCTATCGCGGCTTTTTTGGAATCAGTATCAGAGCAAACGCTTGCGGTAGCGATTGATGCGGTTGTTATCATTGAAAGCGCCTTCGCAGCGCATCGTCCGTCTCTTACTAAGCTGCTGTCTCGATTATTTCCGGAACGATACACTATTATCGAAGTCAAGGGAGCCAACTACAGCGCCCACCTGAACCTTGCAGCACGCAAAGCGAAGGGCCGCTATTTTCTGGTCGCCAACGATACAGTTTTGTTACATAACTCGCGTACGCTTGAGATGCTTTATTTGATGTCGCTCGAAAGCCAAGTGGCGACGGCAAGCTGTGTCATGTTACGCGAAAGCGCGTGGAAAAAAGGCACAGAGGTTCGCTTTCACTCCGGGGGGATTTATCCAAGCCAGTTGTCTTTTCAAAATACGCCGACTCTGGTTTTTAAAGAGCCGTATACGCTGACGGCTTTTCCCAATGCAACCTATCCCGTATCGGGAAATTCATTCCGTTTCATATTGGTGAATGCGTCGGTGTGGTCGAAACTTGACGGATTGGATTCGGCAAACTTCCCTAACTACCGTTATGACCTCGATTTTTGCTTGCGCGCGCTCAAAGCCGGTTTTATACATCTTTGCACGTCGGCTATTACCGCTTCCGATTTGAGCGATGGATCGGCGGAAGAGCATACCGATATACATGCGCTTAATTTTATGACGCATCAGCGTTGGCAGGATATCTTCTCCTCGGTGACAGTGTTTAGAGAACTCGACTAATGAAAATTTGTGTCATAGCCCCGACTCAGGAATATCTTAATTTAGCGGGAGTACGCATCCGCTATCTGCGGATTGAAGAACATCTTCGCGCACAGGGTCACCAGCTCAGTATTGAGGTTATCGAAACATTTCGAGCGTTGTCCCATTTTAAGCATGACGTCTATTTGTTCAGCAAATGTTATGACGCACGAAGTGTTCTCATTGCAAGGCTGTTATCGAAAACAGGCAAGCTGGTTGGAATCGATTTTTTTGACGACTATTTCAGTCAAAAAAATAACAGTAATTTTGTTTGTCATCGTGAATGGGCGCGGACGATGGCCGAGTTCGTAGATTTTTTTCTCTGCTCCACACTGAGAATGCAGGAGGTTATTTCAGCGTACATGCCCGATATCCCCAGCCATATTTTAAATGACCCTTTTGACAATATTGATCTTGATAAAATAGCCGCAACCAGCGAACGCAATCTGGAACGGACTCTATCTACCGGTCAACTAGAGGTTGCTTGGTTCGGTGTAGGCGACAACCCTCATTTTGCAGTCGGTCTGCGCGATCTTTTTGCCTTTCGTTCGGATTTGCATGATCTTGGCCGTAGCGGATTTACAGTGAAGTTAAGCATTTTGACCAACAGGCGGGCGCTTACCGCGGAAGGTCTGGAAATGATCCGTAGGCTACCGGTATCTTATAGCCTTGACGAATGGTCTGTGGACAAAGAGGCCGCATTGCTGGCTAACAGTTTGGTTGCGTTTATTCCGGTGAATTCACAGCCTTTCAGTATTGTTAAATCCCTAAATAGGGCGGTATCGGCACTCACAAACGGAGCCCAGGTTCTCTCTAGCGGCTACCCTTTATATGAACAGTTTGGTTCTTTTATCTATAGAGACGCCCATACATTGCTCGCCGACATAGTACGTAAGCAGTTAGTTATGCGCAAACAGACCCTGCCTGATTTGCAACGTCTTTTCGCCGAATGTGCCGATCCTGTCCGTGAAGCGGAAAAGTTAGCAGTGTTCCTGACTAAACAATTAAAGCAGAATAGGCTCGCGATTCAATCTAAAACAGTGCCTGAAGCATCACTCGGTTTAATTCATGGTGCGCGTAGTCCGGGGGAATGCCACAAATTCGCGCAGCGATTTCGCTATCTTTCAATCTCCAGTCCATTCGGCACCGAAGGGCCCAACTACGACGTGCGCTTTGTTTTTGTGACCGATAACCAAACGCTGGAAGTACAGCTTGACGAACGGGCGTGGTCAAAATTAAAGCCCGGCTTTGAGCACCTGTTGGAGCCGAAAGTGTCCAGGACAGGTCGAGCGGTAAAGAGCTTAAATCTTTCGGCTCTTTTTCCCGATGAATCGGATCTAATTGCCAAAGTTTTTAAGAGTAATCATATTGCTCTAAAGCTGACTAGGTATGGCGCAGTAATGAATGCCGTCCGGCAAGTAATAATATCGATTTTTCCAGGTATCGAGCTTTATTTATCAGAAACCGAAGCGCCCTATTGGCTTGGTTTTTCGATGAATAAACCGCAGATATCTATATTAAATTTCGACTGATTTGGATTTCGTTGATGCTCGTCAAACATATCGTTTTTCTGATTAATTTACTGCAAGATATCAACATCGTTAGGCCGTTGGCTTATCTCGCCGCGCGCGAGTTGGATGCGTCGATTTTATTTATGCTCTCGGACAAATTCATCGAGCGTGACAAGCAAGGTATTTGGCAGCTTGAACTTAAAGAAATTTGTCGGGAAACAAACAGCACCAGTTATATTTACGATTCGGAGTACTCGGCCTTTGATCTGCTGTTAAATAAGCGCGGCATTATTATTGCGGCGAGTGAGTCCAATCTTTCGGCTCACGCCCATACACATAATATATTTCGAGTTGCCCCGGCCTCATTCCTTAAGATTACTCTACAACACGGTTATGAATGCGTAGGCTTCTTTCAGAACAGGGAGCATTATAAGGCGCATGGGCGCAATGTTACTTTTGCCGCCGATCTGGTTTGCGGTTGGCGCGATGTCAGCGCGATGCAATCCTTAGCGGCATCGGAACGATCAAAATATTACTGGACCGGACCGACGTCTTTATTATCAACATTTTACCCGACTAACACGGCATCGAATCAGACGGATCAGGACTATGGCGGATTGGTCTGCGAGAATTTACATTCTGTGCGAATGAATGTGAATGGCGACTTCAAGGCGTCGTTCATGGATACTTTTTTTGCTTTTTGCGAACATCAGGACAAACAAGGAAAATCCGTTACCCTGCGCCCACATCCGGGCGGACAATATGTCGTTAAAAACAACATCGAGTTGCCCGAGAATGTCCGTCTCAATAATTTGCCTATGTACAAGGTTAATTTAGCTCAATATAAGTTTGGAATTTCAGCGCCTTCGTCAGTGGTAATCGACATGGTATTGGCCGGTATTCCGGTAGCTGTATGGCAGGATGACGATGAAGTGATCGATGCCAGTAGTTACGAGGGCTTGACTATTATTAGCGGACTCAACGATTGGCTTGCTTTCGAGCGCGATGTTGCTGTGCGTCCCGAAATGCTGTTGGCGCGTCAGGCACGGTTTCTTCAGCGCATCAAAATGCTGACCGACGCGCAAGAAATTCATACCCGGTTTGTCAATCTTTTGTCTAACGGGTTGAGTGTGCTCGATAAGACTCATATTCAGCCGCGTAAAGCCGCGCGCATTCTTTTTGTCGCAAACGCTTTCATTCCTACGCTGCAACTCTCTTTTTACAAGCCGCTTGCACCTGAAATTGACGTAAATAACCCCACCATGCAGTTGATAACGGCAGAGGATATTAAAGCGAAGTTTAAGGGGGGGCTTAACGCTGATGAAGTAAAGACATGGTTAGTTAAGTTAATTGAGGATTTTAATCCGTCGATCATTGTGTTTTGTCGTTACAGTGATCGTTTTTCGGAGCATATCGTCAATATCGCCAGAGTTCGCAACACGCCAGTTATTTTTCATATTGACGATGATTTATTAAATGTGCCGATAGAAATAGGGGAGCAGAAGTATAAAATGCATAACAGCCCTGAAAGATTGGCAGCGGTTAGCTATTTGTTGACCAATGCGGATTTGGTTTATTGTTCAACAGAGCCTTTGTTAAAACGGTTTAGGGAACAAGGCTTTTGTGCGCCGATGATAACTGGAAAAATCTATTGCGCCGGCGAGGTTTTAAAGCCCACAGTCCTCCGTCCTGTGCGTAAAGTCGGTTACATGGGTTTTGACCATGCTCATGACCTTGAAATTATTTTACCCGTACTGGTAGATTTTCTGAATAATCATCCGACTATCAGCTTCGAACTTTTCGGGTCAATTCCAAAGCCAAGCGCATTGGATCAGTTTGGAGAGCGAATAACAGTCATTCCTCCCGTACGTAATTACGCAGATTTTTTAACCACATTTGCTGAATTGGAGTGGGATATAGGCGTTTGTCCACTCGCAGACACGGCTTTCAATCGGGTCAAAGCAAATACCAAGTGGGTTGAGTACACTTCCGTAGGTGCTGCGGTCATTGCCACAAAAGGCATGGCGTACGATGAATGCTGCGCTGATGGATGCGGTGAATTAGTTGTAACTCAGCAAGAATGGGCAGATGCATTAGAGTCGCTTTGTACCGATCCTGAACTCAGATACCAGCGAGTTAACGCTGCCCAGGCGCGGCTTATGCGAGAATATTCCGTGGAGAATCTTTCGACGCAAGTTAAAGAAGTGTTTCGCTATGTCACTGAGTTGCAATGCCAATCATCTCAGCGCATTCATACGGGAGATGGCTAAATGTTAGCTAAATACTTATTGATTCTGTCTAGGTATCTACCTACCCAGTCAAGCTAAACAAATTTACGGGCAGTATAGCTGCTTATTTTTATATCCTAATTAAGGTATGTTACTTGTGAAAGAGTTAAGTGTGAAGGGAGAGCGTATATTTATAACCGGAGGCGCGGGCTTTATAGGCTCTCGTTTAGGCCTGGCTTTAACAGCATTAGGCGCGGAAGTTACCGTTTACGATAATTTACATCCCCAGGTGCATGGCGATAATCCGGATATAAATTTTCCAATGCGGCTTATCAAGGGCGATATAAGAGATCGTGAGTTTCTTGCACAAGCGATCCATGATGTTTTACCCACTGTGGTGATTCACTTAGCCGCAGAAACGGGTACCGGGCAATCGGCGGATGAACCCAGCAGATATTGTGATGTAAATGTCGTTGGCACCGCCTACCTTATTGAAATTTTGCGGGGTATGCAATGTCCGCCGAGGCGATTTATCTTAGCCGCCACGCGTGCGGTCTATGGCGAGGGTGCTTATATCGATGCAATGGGGCGTATGGTTATTGCTCCACCTAGAAAAAGTGAAGCTATGGCCAGAGGCCTGTTCGATATTACAGATGAACAAGGTAAGCCATTAACTGCCATAGCCACTCCGGAAAATATGCCCCCCGCCCCCGGCTCTGTCTATGGTTCAACCAAGTTGATGCAGGAATACTTAATCCAGCAAACGCCGGCGCCCTGGGAATATATTATTTTGCGTTTGCAAAATGTCTATGGTCCAGGTCAATCGTTGCGCAACCCTTATACGGGTGTATTATCCATTTTTTGTCAACAAGCGTTAGCCGGGAAAACGCTCAATATTTATGAAGATGGCGCTATTATTCGCGACTTTGTATTTGTTGATGATGTTGTTTCCGCTTTCGTCTCGGCTTGTCAGGTAGCAACCGCCAATGGCGAGATTATTAATATTGGGACCGGGCAGCGAGCGTCAATTGCCGATGCCGCTCAGTTAATTTTGACAAAACTTGAGCTGACTGATCAAGACTATAAAATTACCGGTGAGTTTCGGGCCGGCGATATTCGTCATGCACTGGCTGATATTTCCTTGGCGCAAAGTTTTTTACAGTGGTCACCGAAAATGAGCTTTGAAAATGGAATTCAGGCTTTGGTTGATTGGGCAAAATCCGGATAGAGTTAATGCCTATTTTAAAAAATACTGGAAGTTTAGATTTATACAAAGGGTTACCGTCTCCATTTTCCGCATCTAGGAGCGTGTAAAAATGTATGTCATCGGTTCGCTTATTTTTATAACAGCATGATTATTAAGGGTTAATTTTTTACTATTTTTGCTGAAAACAACACAATCAGCCCGTAATTTCTCATTAGTCACAGGTAAGCTTATTTTTCAATAACTTAGAATCACTAAAAATTTACGAAAAATCGCATTTTTAATTTTTCGATAACTAAATCAATGGCTTATGACGCATCGATACTAAAAATAGCAGTTATGCTCAGCTTAAATTATTTTTTACTCTCCGTAAGTATTTGATTTATACACTACCTGTGACTAATGAGAAGTTGCATTAGCCCATTGGGGCTCACTGAATCTATTAAGCTTAATAAAAAATGAGCGAACCGTCAGTGTATATGTCCGGTGAATTGAATTCTCAATCGTTGGTGATAACACAGCTTACTAAATCATAAGGAAAACTATGGACGCATTATTTATTAATCCGGATTCATCGGCTAAAGCCTATCAAGGTCTTGCTAAAGTTTATTCCGCCATTGAGCCGCCTACGTGGGCTTTATTATTAGCCGAATCTTGCCGATCAAAGGGATTTGGAGTTGGCATACTGGATTGCGATGCCGAAAGGTTAACGATTAATCAATCCATACTCCGCATTGATGATATGAGACCTCGTTTAGTCGTTTTTGTTGTTTACGGGCAGAACCCGAATTCCGGAACGACAAGTATGATAGGCGCTTTAGAACTGGCTCAAGCAATCAAAGAGGCGGATATAAACACTAAAATATGCTTTGTCGGTTCCCATACTAGCGCGCTGCCCAGGGATGTTCTTGCTCACAACTGCGTTGATATTGTATTACTCAATGAAGGTGTGTACGCGCTGCATAATTTATTAAAAAGCAATCTTGCAAATGATCTTCATCATATTAAAGGGATCGGCTACAAAACTCAGGAAAAATGGGGGGATATAGTTCCGGTACTTAATCCTTCTCAATGTGTAGTGCCGCAAGAACGAATGGACGAGGATATGCCGGGTTATGCTTGGGATTTATTGCCCTACGATAAAAAACCGCTGGATTTATATAGAGCTCATTTTTGGCATGCGGAGTTTGATCATGCTAAACGAACACCGTTTGCGGCAATTTATACCTCTTTAGGCTGTCAGTTCGGCTGCGATTTTTGCATGATCAACATAGTAAATCGCGTAGATAACGGAAACGATATTAATGCCGCGGACTCTAAAGGTATGCGTTTTTGGAGTCCTGCTTGGGTTAAACGGGAAATGAGAAAATTGGCAGATCTTGGGGTCAGGACGTTGCGAATCAGTGACGAAATGTTTTTCCTGAATCGGAAATACTATGTACCCATTCTGCAACAGGCAATAGATGAAGATTTCGGTTTTAACATGTGGACATATTCACGTGTAGATACGGTTAGGAAAGATGCGTTGGATATTTTTAAGAGGGCAGGGGTGAACTGGCTGGCGCTTGGTGTCGAGGCGGGTAATCAGTTGGTTCGACAAGAGGTGTCCAAAGGTTCGTTTAAGGAAGTGAATATCCGTGATGTCTGTAGGACGATCAATGATGCCGATATCAATATTATTAGCAATTATATTTTTGGCTTTCCGGAAGACACTCTCGAAACCATGCAAGAGACATTGGACTTGGCCATCGAGCTCAATACGGAAATGGCCAATATGTATCCCTGCCAAGCATTGCCCGGTAGTCCAATGTATCATATTGCCCGGAAAAACGGTTGGGAGCTGCCGGATTCATACGAAGGATATGCTTTCCTTTCGTATGAAAGCCAACCGCTTCCAACGAAATATCTAAGTTCTGCGGAAGTACTGAGGTTCCGAGATGCAGCATGGCAAAGCTATTTTACAAATCCTGAGTACCTGAATCTTGTAGAAATGAAGTTTGGGCTACAAGAAAGAAAAAATGTGGAAGATATGTCCAGCATTCCGCTTAAACGCAAAATTTTAATTCACTAAAGTTAAAGGTAACTCTGATGATTATTACTCGAACTCCTTTCAGGATTTCATTTTTCGGCGGCGGCACGGATTATCCCGGATGGTTCAGAGAGCACGGAGGAGCGGTATTAGCAACGACTATTGATAAATATTGTTATATCACTTGCCGTCGTTTACCCCCGTTTTTTGAGCACAAGCATCGTATTGTTTATTCTCACATCGAAAATGTTCAACATATCAACGATATTGAGCACCCAGCGGTAAGGGCGGTATTAAACTGGGCTAATATTGCAGAAGGGCTTGAAATTCATCATGATGGTGATTTACCGGCGCGCTCCGGGCTGGGCTCCAGCTCATCATTCACCGTCGGACTTATACATGCTTTACAAGGACTCCGAGGGCAAATGGCAAATAAAGAAAACCTTGCCAGAGATGCGATCCATATTGAACAGAATCTTATTGGGGAAAATGTCGGCTCCCAAGATCAGGTTTCGGCGGCGTTCGGCGGCTTTAATCGTATTGAGTTTTACCGCAATGATTCATTTGATGTGGCTCCTATCATACTGCCGACGCATAGACTTGATGAATTGCAAAGTCACTTGATGCTTTTTTTTACCGGTTTTTCGCGGATAGCGTCCGAAGTTGCCAAGTCAAAAATTGACAATTTAAAAAATCGTGAAAATGAACTTAAACGCATGGCTGAGATGGTTGATGAGGCGATTTCGATACTGCACAGCCCAGTACAGTCTTTGGAGGATTTTGGCAGGCTGCTTGATGCCAGCTGGCAATACAAGCGTAGTCTTTCAGAGCGTGTTTCGACAGCGGAAATCGATGCAATTTACGAGGCAGCAATGAGTGCCGGCGCCATTGGCGGGAAGATTCTAGGGGCGGGTGGCGGCGGTTTTATGTTGATTTTTGCAAAGCCGGATCGGCAGGCGGCTATTCGTGATCGGCTTAAGGACTTGGTCCATGTGCCCTTCAATTTCGAAAACGCTGGAAGCAGGGTAGTCCTCTATCAACCTAATGGTCTTTAAAAATATATGGAAAAAACAGCAAAAATTTATATTGCGGGGCATAAAGGCCTGATAGGTTCAGCCGTACTGCGGCGTCTTGAGGCGGAAGGTTATCGGAATTTACTGCTTGCCAGTCACGATGAACTGGAATTGACCGATACTCAATCAGTTGAATCGTTTTTCAACAAAACTAAACCTGATTACGTTGTATTGGCCGCAGGTCGTGTCGGCGGAATTGTCGAGAATAAATCTTTCCCGGCTGATTTTATGAATGCAAATTTGGCTATTCAGCTCAACGTTCTTCGAGCGGCACAGCAGATTCTTGTTAAGAAACTGATTTTTTTTGCGTCTTCATGTATGTATCCGAGGGAATGCCCGCAGCCAATGTCGGAAGAGGCTTTGTTATCCGGGCATCCGGAACCGACAAGTATGGCTTATGCGATCTCTAAGCTTGCAGGTATGCAGATGTGTTTAGCTTATAATCAGCAATATGGCGAACAACGCTTTATTCCGCTGATTCCCAATAGTGCGTTTGGACCAAACGATAACTTTGATCCTAACTCGGGACATGTGCTGTCCGCGTTGATTAAGAGATTTCATGAAGCCAAAATCACGAATGCGGAAACAGTTACTTTATGGGGTAGCGGTACCCCGCGCCGTGAATTTGTATATGCCGATGATATTGCTGATGCAACTTTTATGCTGCTTTGTAATGACACTTCCGGTTTGTCGCTACCTTTGAATCTTGGCACGGGAACAGATCTATCTATACGGGAACTTGCTGAGAAAATTGCCGAGGTGATTGGCTATCAAGGCAAACTTGAATGGGACACAAGCAAACCTGACGGTGCTCCCCGAAAACTTCTCAATAGCAATAGAATAAGCTCTTTCGGTTGGGAGCCAAAAGTTGATTTTGAGGCTGGACTTCAACGCACTTATAGGTGGTATCTCGAACATGTTGTACACTAGCCGGTTTATAATTGGTATCTCGAGCATGTTGTACAGTGGAGTAAACTGAGGATGAATAATAAGGCTATTGATCTGCGCGAAAAATCGAAATGGGTTTGGCGACAAACGCTGGCAGTACATCGTCGGGCACCAGAGACAAGATTGGCGTCATCTCTTTCGTCTATTGATATATTTGTGGCTCTTTATTATGGGGCAGTATTACGTTTTGATCCTACAAATCCTCTAAATGAAGCTCGAGACCGTTGTGTTATAAGCAAAGGACATGGTTCGATTTGCATGTACCCGATTCTTGCTGACCTGGGCTTTTTTTCTATGGAAGAGTTGCTAAATGTTTGCAAAGCAGGAAGCTTTCTTGGAGGAATTCCTGATCCGGTTATTCCAGGATATGAAACAGTCAATGGTTCATTAGGGCATGGGCTTGGCGTGGCTACGGGTATGGCTTTGGGGTTAAAACGGAAACTAAGTGACCGCAGTATATTCGTTGTGGTTGGCGATGGGGAACTCCATGAGGGTGCGAACTGGGAGGCTATTATGTTCGCCGCGCAACATCAGCTAGATAACTTGCATCTTATTGTTGATGACAATCATATTAGTATGTTGGGTTATACGGACGAGATTGTTTCGCACGGCGATTTGGCGCAGCGCCTGACAGCGTTCGGTTGGAGTTGCATGGAAGTGGATGGGCACGATGTATTAGCGGTGCAATCCGCACTTCTTGAGCAAAAAAACACAGCCTCAAGAAAACCTAAGGCGCTTATTGCCAGAACTTTAAAAGGGCATGGCGTTCCCGGTCTCGAAAATGCTCAGCTTTCACACATTATCAATCCTAAGCCGGAGTTGATTGATAGTTTGTTGGAGGAAAAATAATGAATGTTAAGCCGTTAGCCATGCGTGATGTATTCTTGGAGCGTATTTGGTGTTCCATGGCATCGGAACAGAAGATTTTTTTTGTCAGTGCCGATTTTGGATCTCCTGTGCTCGATAAGATTCGTGCCGATTTTCCTGATCGTTTCGTGAATGTCGGAATTGCGGAGCAAAATCTGATTAATGTATCTGCCGGTCTTGCGCTTGAAGGTTACACCGTTTTTGCCTATGCAATTGCTCCATTTATTACCATGCGGTGTTATGAGCAAATTAGGGTAAGTTTGGCGTTACTATCCGAAGTGCGACCTATGAATGTCAATTTAATTGGTGTAGGGGCAGGGTATAGCTATGTTGTTTCCGGTCCTACCCATCAGTGTTACGAAGATATTACATTGATGCGGGCATTACCTAATTTTCAGGTGCTTTCTCCTGCCGATCATGTGACCGCTGCAAGTATGTTTGATATTTGCAGGGATGTTCAGGGGCCAAAATACTTGCGCCTTGATGCTCAAGTTCTGCCGGTGATATACGAACATAACTCACCTGAAATGTCTAATGGGCTTCATGTTCATAAACGCGGTGGTCAGGTTTGCCTTATCGCTACTGGATATATGTTACATACGGCTCTCCGAGTGGCTGAGAATCTAGCGCTGTCCGGTAAAACCGTTGGCGTAATCGATTTGTTTGATCTTGCTCGCTTTTCGCCCGATAAACTCTACCAGGCTTTAGACGGATATGAAGGTATCGTGACCTTAGAAGAGGGGTTCCGCGGGCGTGGGGGCGTCGACTCGATGATGTTTGAATTTGTTTCCCGCCAAAAAATGAAAGCTAAAATGCTTAATATTGGTGTCGAAGGCGGTTATCGCTTTGAGTTAGGTACTAGGGCGGACTTGCATGAGCAAGTTGGTATTGGCTATGAAGTGGCGCTTAAAAATATCAATATTTTTATAGAGTCACTGTCGAATTAAGTTTGCAACGCAATAATAATTATTTGGAGATATCATGAAGTTTCCCTTGATGCGCAACAATATTCTGAGAGATGACCTTGATGCTGTTATCGAACATCTCAAACAGGATGATCCCATTCTTACCCATGGTAAAAATGTTCGCGCGTTTGAAGATGAATGGTCTGCTTGGCTCGGAGTTAAGTACAGTGTTTTTGTTAATTCAGGTGCGTCAGCTAACCTTCTAACGATGGCGGTATTAAAGATTCGCCATCCTGAGGGTGGTGAAGTCATCGTTCCGCCGCTGACATGGATTTCTGATATTGCATCGGTTATTCAAAACGGTTTTACCCCTGTTTTTGTAGATATTGACCCGCGATCTCTAGCGATGGATTCTAAGCAGGTATTGGCTAAGCTTAGTGATAAGACACGAGCTGTTTTTTTGACTCATGTTCAGGGGTTTGATGGTTTAACTGACGAGTTATTAGTTGAATTGGAGAGCAGAAATATTCCTTTGATCGAAGATGTTTGTGAATCGCATGGGGCGACTCATAATGGTCAGAGACTTGGGAGCTTTGGTTGGATATCCAACTTTTCTTTCTATTATGCCCATCATATGAGTACCATTGAAGGAGGCATGATATGTACCAATGATCCGGTTATATATCAGCAGGCGCGAATGTTGCGTTCCCATGGTATGGTTAGGGAAGCGAACGATCCTGATGTACGTGAAGTTTTTGAGCGGGAAAACCCCGAATTAAATCCTGATTTTATTTTTGCCTTTCCGGCGTATAACATGCGCAACACGGAAATCGGCGGCATTATGGGGCGTAGCCAACTTAAGCGTTTGGATTCCAATGTGCAACGTAGAACAGAAAACCTATTGCGTTTTTTAAATCAAATAGATTCTGTTAAATATCGTACCGATTTCAAATTGGAAGGTTCCAGTAACTATGCTTTTAATCTGATTTTAAATAATCCGGATGAAGGGTTTTGTCAGCGATTGATGGCTAAAATGAGAGAATCCGGCATTGAGTTCCGCAGAGGTAGTGCGGGTGGCGGTAATCAGGTCAGGCAGCCCTATCTAAAGGGAGTTGTCCCAGACGGTTATCATGTGAATTTTCCGGAAGTTGAACATGTCCATTTTTTTGGTTTTTATATAGGCAATTTTCCTGATCTTAGAGATGAGGAAGTGGATGAGATTTGCGCTATTCTTAATCAAGTTGAATAAGGACTGTGTGAGTGACTACTGCAATCATTCTGGCCGGTGGATTAGGAACTAGGCTTCGTAGCGCCGTCCCAGACCTGCCAAAGCCAATGGCTCATATTCAAGGAAAGCCTTTTCTAGTTTACTTGATGGATTATTGGATTAGACAAGGTGTAAGCCAATTCATTTTGTCGGTTGGCTATCAGAGAAAGGTGATTATGGATTATTTTGGCGAAAATTATCGCGATATTCCTATCACCTACGTAATTGAGGAAGAGCCGTTAGGTACTGGCGGAGGCTTATTATTAGCCTCCATGAATCTAAACGAGCCGTTTCTCGTTCTTAATGGTGATACTTTTTTCGAAGTTGATTTGACTCTGTTGTTGCAGTTTCACGCAGAGCAGAAATCCGATTGGACGTTTTCTCTGTTCCATACTAATGAAGTCGGACGTTATATGGGTATGGATCTGGCGGCGGATGGGCGAATTATTAACTTCAAATCAGGAACCAGTCAACCTAGCCGACTGGCAAATGGCGGGGTTTATTTACTTAATCCACTGGTATTGAGAAAAGCCGCTTTTGTTAGCGGTAGTAAGCTTTCTTTGGAAGATGATATGTTACCCAGCTTAGTGGATGCCGGTTCGGTGTTTTACGGGCTAGAGAGCACCGGTAGGTTTATTGATATTGGCATCCCGGATGATTATTTCAGGGCCAGTGATATTTTGTCGCATTATGGAGTTTAGGATGCACAATGCAAGTGAAATGCTTAGGCATAATCTGCTCGTATCGATTAGCGCTAAACAGCAGTTTTTACAGCAGCAAGAACAGCTATCTCTATTCAGCAGTGCTGTACAACAGGTTGTAGAGTGTTATCGTAAGGGTGGGCGTTTATACATTGCCGGTAATGGCGGTTCTGCTGCGGATGCTCAGCATTTAGCTGCTGAATTTGTTAGTAAATTGGCAAAAGTCCGTGCGCCACTCGCGGCTGAAGCGTTGACAGTGGATTCCTCTATTCTGACGGCTATCGGTAACGATTACGGGTATGATCAAATATTCTCACGTCAAATCGAAGGGAAAATGACTGATAAAGATATATTTCTCGGTATTACCACATCAGGCCAGTCACCTAACATTATCAAGGCGCTGGAAAAATGCCGACAAATGGCAATACCGACGATTATCTTTACCGGGCGGGACGGTGGTGCTGCAAAAGCCCATGCGGATTACTGCATTGTTGCTCCATGTGACGCGACCAGTACTATTCAAGAAATTCATATTGTTTTGGCGCATACGCTTTGCGAATGTGTTGAACAAGCCATTTTTAATACAAATATTTAATTAGGAGTCAATACATGTCTTTCAACATTCTGGTTACGGGCGGAGCAGGTTATTTAGGTTCGACAATGGTGCCTGACTTGCTGGCGCTAGGTCATAAAGTTACCGTATTGGATAATTTTATGTATCGGCAAGCCAGCCTTAATCATGTTTGTCACGATCCGAACTTCGAAGTCGTTAAAGGGGATATTCGCCTTGAAAGCACTCTTACTCCTTTGCTGAAAAAAGCGGATATCATTATTCCGTTAGCTGCCTATGTGGGGGCGCCTATCTGCAATCAAGATCCTGTTGGCGCGCAAACTGTTAATCATGATGCGATTATGATGATGTTAAAGCATCTATCTAAAGAGCAAATTGTTCTAATGCCTACTACAAATAGTGCTTATGGTACTGGCGATGAGAATAATTTTTGTACTGAAGAATCGCCATTGCGTCCGATTTCAAAATACGCGATTGACAAGGTTGCAATTGAGAAAGAGCTTATGCAGCATTCCAATGCGATAAGCTTTAGGTTGGCGACCGTATTTGGGATGTCTCCACGTATGCGTATAGACCTGCTTGTTAACGACTTTACTTACCGTGCGGTTAATGATCGATTTATCGTGTTGTTCGAAGGCCACTTCAAGCGTAACTATGTTCATGTTAGAGACGTGTCCAGAGCATTTCAGCATGGAATTGAAAACTTTGAGAAGATGAAGGGGCAAATTTACAACGTAGGTTTATCAGAAGCTAATGTCTCTAAATATGAGCTTTGTGAGCATATTCAAAAATTGATTCCTAATTTTGTCTTTATTGAGGCGCCGGTAGGTAAGGATCCCGATCAGCGTAACTATATTGTTTCCAATGAGAAGTTAGAATCAACGGGTTACAAAACATCGGTTACTCTGAATCAAGGTTTAGCTGAGTTGATCAAGGGCTATACCATGATTAAAAATTCTCGTTATGGTAATGTGTGATTTTATATTGAGATAAGAGATGAATAATAGCTTTGATTTCGTTGTAATAGGCGCGGGTATTGTCGGATTAACTGTAGCTTATGAGTTAATTCATAGAAAACCTAATGCTCGTATTGCGATAATCGAAAAAGAAGCTGCTCCAGGAATGCACGCGAGCGGGCGTAATAGCGGGGTTATGCATTGCGGCATCTATTATGGTAGCGATACATTGAAAGCTCGAGTGTGTGCTTCGGGAGCGAAGCGCATGATTGAGTTTGCTAAAACCGAAGGTATTTCTTATAGGCAGACCGGTAAAGTGATTCTTGCAACCTCAGAGGAACAATTATCAAGTGTAGATAAACTCATTGATAACGCACGTAAAAATGAGATTCCTGCCGAACTTATCGATCATCAACAACTTCGTGAGATAGAACCCTACGCTGCAATGGGACCTGCGGCCATCTTCTGCCCAACAACAGCGGTAATTGATAGTGGGGCAGTAGTGAACCGGTTACGTGAAATTTTGCAGGCGCAAGGCGTTGAGTTTTTTTTCGATTGTTGTGTAGTTGGCCAAGATAACGATACTTATCTTAAAACATCACAAGGGCTTTTTAATTATGGTTTCTTGTTTAATTGTGCCGGCGCCTATGCTGACACTATAGCTAAGTATTTTGATTTGGCAGAAGATTATGTTTTGGTGCCGTTTAAAGGTATTTATTGGAAATTGAGCCCTACTGCAAACCCTAAAGTAAGATCCAATATTTACCCAGTACCTGATATTTCTTTACCTTTTCTAGGGATTCATTTTACGCGAGTTATCAGTGGAGATGTCTACTTAGGGCCGACTGCGATTCCTGCCTTGGGCCGGGAAAATTACGGAAAATTAGAGGGTTTAAGTCTATTTGAGGGGGGAACGATATCTCTTCAGTTAATAAGAATGTATTTCCGCAACGAAAATAACTTCAGAAAGCTTACGCATGTTGAATTAGGTAAATATCGCAAATCCAATTTTTTACAGGCCGCTCGTAAGTTAATGCCGGCACTCACTGTTGATGATATGATGCCTACTCAAAAAGCAGGTATTAGACCGCAACTGGTTAATTTAAACACCAGAAAACTTGAAATGGATTATATTCTAGAACGGACGCCTAAGTCGCTACATATATTAAATGCTATATCTCCGGCATTTACGGGATCGTTTGCTTTCGCTGAAATGATTGTTGATCAAGTTACGGGGTCATTGTGATTTCCTTCATATTAGGCAAGATGGAGTTCGGCACATGGGAAGCTTGTTTTTTCAAGTTTATGGGTGATTAAAATAATATTTTACGATTCGCATCATTGATGCGTTTGTTCTGCCCTCATCAAAATCGTTACAATCAATAATTGAAAAGGTATAAAATGACAAGATTCGTAATTTCTTCCCGCAAAGATGCTTTGGGAAGTCGGCTAATTAACGTGATGCATGGGTGGCGGTTAGCTAAAGCACTTGATGTGGATTATTTCGTGGCTTGGCCTAGGTTTTGGGAATATTACGATGCGGATGCCCCTCTCTCAGATTTTTTTGATTTTTCAAGTGTTAACGGTTTTTTCATAGAGGAAAGTAAATCTAAAATAGAAGAACTCATGTCATATCCAGGAATTTTCGAGGTTTCGAAATGGAATAAGGACTCAGTGTTAATTCCGCTAAATGCACCAGCTTATAGATTTAGATCAACTCTCTCATATCCTTTGCAAGGTGAAGTCGTCGAAGATGTAAACAGAGAAACTCGGCAGTTGATGTGTTCAGTTAAACTCAACGCTGAAGTTGAAGAAGCTATGTCAAAAGTTAGAGCTTGTGTTTCATTAAAAAATTATGCAGCTATTCATATCCGTCGTGGCGATTTTGTGGCGAATCTTGCTCTTTATAATTCCGAGCAACAGCGTAAGTACGGACTGGAATTTTGTCAAAAGTTCGTAGATGTTCCAAGTTATGCTAATGCAATAAATGCACTTTGTCCTGATTCGCCGCTCTTTATCTTTTCTAAGGATATGGTTCAAGTCAAACAGCTCGCCGCCACAGTTAATGTACCAGTGGCTAATGTCGGAGATATATGTCACCTATATAGTAATCTTTCTCCTGTTCAGCAGGATTTTATTGAAATGCTCATTATGGCTGAATGTAAAATGATTATAGGTGCACGGAGATCTAATTTTTCAAGGCTCCCTGCTGCTCTGGGAGGGATTCAGGATATTGAAGTTCATAGATGGATTCTTCCGCAACATACTATTGTCGCAGTTGAAGAAGCTCTTCCAGATAATCATAGAATGCTGGCGTTGATTTTTGAAGGTTATGCAAGATTGTTTCAAAAAAATCATAAAGATAAATCTGCAATATTTACTGAACGTAGTATCTTTCATGCAGAGCAAGCGAAAAAAGATTGTGATAATATTCCAGGGGTATATTTAGGGTTAGATGTTTATAACGGCCTTAATCGATTGAAAGGTAATGGTCTTATCTACCGGCGTGCATTATCTGAATTTGATAAAAATTATGAGTCTGCAACTTCGCATATTCAACAATTATTGGTTAATGATGATTATTCTTCTGCCGAAAAATTCTTGGTTAATTTAGGGCAAATTGCAGGTGAATTGGGAGCTATAGAATTGCAGACTAATACTAATGACATTATAGATACTATACATTCACGTATTATTGATGATCAAGTAATAATGAAATTCAATGAAGCTCTTATTCAGGTTATGGTGACAATCCGTCTCATTCTGAACTCTTCTGAGAACCCCATTAACTAAATGGCCTATAGATTAATATAAAAAACTGGCTTGCTCATTTTTTAAAATACTTAATGTATTCAAAAGGTTATAATAGATGGGGTGCGCGGTTTTATCCAAAAAAGTAATGAATTATTATCTATAATAATCAATCTATTCTAAAAAATGAGCGAGCCGTGGGTAAAGATTGTGAAGTTACTTTAATATTCTATATGCCAAATTTGACTTAGTTCAAACAAAGATGAAACACACCACTCTGAACTTTTCTAAGCAGTTAGTTTTAAATGCTATATTTTATATTGAACTACTCTCACCTGGGTGAAAAACCATACACTTTTATAAATCTATATTTATTGATTTACATGATTTTTCATTATTTTTGAAGTTATAGGTTTTCCAAATAGGATGAGAGTAATTCCGATAAAATTAGAGTCAAACAAATCAATAACATGAAAATTAAAGTTGAGCATGGCGTGAAACCTACATTTGCTACATCAATACCCAAGGCAGGGACTCATCTTTTTGGTAAGGTTATTGAGTTGATATCGGGTCAGTATCCATTGTCAGTTAAAAAAAATACATTAGACTATGGATTATCTAAAAAACAACTTTCATTATTAGAAAGCTGTAATTTGTTAGGGCATTTTAGAAGTATTCATTTAGATGAAGATATTTACTTAAAAAATCTATTTTTGTCGCGAACAGTATTTATTCTAATTCGAGATCCTCGCGATATTTGTAATTCGATGCTTCATTATCTTGAGACTAGTACCAATCTTAATCATCAATCTATCGCAAACCTACTTGTAGGTCTAAATTATACTGAAAAAATAAAGTTATTGTCATCAGGTCTAAAATCGCCAAACTCTGAATTTGAGGTCTATAACCTGAACGATCATTGCTCTGGATTTTTAGAGATAAAAAATCATATACCCGACGCGGTAATTATTAAATATGAGGATTTTTTTGATGGAGATAAAATTTCAAATACCTTGTCGCATGCATTAGGTGTTCCCTATGAATTGGTTGATGTTAGTGTAAAAAAAGCATTGGCATCTGATACAAAAACTAAACGTGTAGGAATTCCATATATGTGGAAGCATAGCTATGATGAGCAGTTGATAGATTATTTAAACAATAATTTTTCTCAAGTTATATCTGCTTTTGGATACGATTTATGATATTTTTTGATGAAAATGGAGGTTTTTTTGGAGTTCGTGTAGCCATTGTTCGGTTACTGTTGGTTGCGAAGTGGTAGAGATCGACAATTATGAAGTTGGTGGAGCTATGGTTGTGGGGATTTTTCAAAAATAGGGTTGTTGTATCTGTCATTATTGGCTTAGGTCCTTATTTGATGCGACGTCTGATGGCTTCCTACACCGCCTTTTCACTTGACTCCGAGTACCTAGCGGGAGAAGTGCAAAAGCAGTCGTTTGAGCTGTTTGTCAGATATGGAAAGTTGTCGATACTGAATGGGGGGAAGGCTACCCGTGTGAGCATACTGAACAGATCGGTCGCTAAATAATGTTGCTCCGAGGCTTGTTTCTTGATCGGGATGGTGTTGTGAATGTCGACTATCCCTATGTTTATCAAAAAGAAAACTTTGAGTTTATTGACGGTATCTTTACTCTTTGTCGCACTGCAGCAGCGCTAAGCTATAAAATATTTATCGTCACCAATCAAGCAGGAATTGGGCGTGGTTATTACTCAGAACGCGATTTTCATGAATTAACTCGCTGGATGTGTGAAATTTTTGTACAAAACGGGGTGGCGATTGATAAGGTGTATTTTTGCCCTAATCATCCTACGCATGGAATCGGGGCTTATCGAGCCGATTCTACATGGCGTAAACCAGGGCCGGGTATGATTTTACAAGCTGCTAGCGAATTTGAGATCAATTTGCAAGATTCGCTGCTGATTGGTAATAATGAATCAGATATTTTGGCTGCAAAAGCAGCTCATGTTGGGTGTGCTTTATTGTATTGTCCGCCGGATACGCCTCGGCAGGCTGCTACCAACGCCGATTTTATTATAGCTAATCTGTCTGAAGCTGCCGCTTATTTATAGTTCGCGGTAAAAAATGCTCAATGCAAACTCTTAAAATTTGCTAAAAACGCTCTCTTAAATTTAATATGTTCCCATGAATATTGAAATCATTAGCCGTAAGAAAGGCGAAAAATTTTTAGTGAAGGCAAAAAATCAATTGTAGTATTATTTAATAACTAATGTTTCATGTGGGGCTGTAGATTTTATATATCTATTTGATCATAGGTATAAATTATATGATTAAAGTGGAGGATTTAGTTGCTTTCTGGATTTGAGAATAAATACAATTGGTTTTTTACTCGCTAGGTAACTTCTCATTATCTACAGCTTCTAAAAAAAATTATTCATCACGAATCCATGAAGGATACGCGTTTTATTTTCTTTGTGCTTAATGTTTACCTGTTATTAATGAGAAGTCACCTTACTAGATAAGTTTCTGCTCTATATAAGTCAATAAATTAGTAATCGGTATTTACGTGTCAAGATATGCAACTTTTAAAATACAAATAAATTTTTATTGGTTTATAACACTGGATTATTTGAAAACATGAACTGCAAAGCTTTGGTATAAGATACCGGGATTTTATGTCTACACTGCTCAAGATTCGTAACACTTAGCCTTCAAAAAAATTTTTATGGTTGCTTATAGTGACTTGTCTCATACGTGATTTAATATTTGTGGCGGTCGTATACTTTTTGTATTTTATAGCTTATTGATTTTTTAAGCGTATGTGATGTTTCTTTGCAAAAATACATTTTTTGCAAAGATAGGGCATTAAATAATAATTTTTTTAAAAATGAGAGCACTGAAGTAGTATGAAATCAGATAAAAACATTTCACATCGTCCCATATTAATTATTGGGAATAGCCATACGACAGCAATTGCTGCGGCACTTAATGACCAAACACGCTCAATAATTGATGTGGTCAATCTTGCCTCATTTTTTGACCCCATAAACCGTCGGAATAAGATTCTTCATCCCGAAATAGCCGATTTATTTAATCCAAGATATATATTTTGTTCATTTGGAGGTTCTGAACATAGTGTTTTCGGTTTGCTTGAAGCTCCCACCAAGTTCGATTTTATGACCGAAAGTTGCTCTCAAACTGAACCTGATAGGGATATTATTACTTACGGTTTGGTGCGCACAACGCTTAGTCGGGCGATGCGAGGTGCTATGAACAATACTCAAAAACTATGTGCTTTATTTAACTGTTCCATTACTCATATCTGCACTCCTCCACCCTTCAGAAATATAAGCGAAGATGCAATATTGCCACGGCGTTTTCAAGAATCCCTCGACCTTGGAGTCAGTCCGGCTTCTATAAGAAAAAAGCTTTATGAGACTCATAGTAATATTGCGAGAGAGCTCTGTGCTTCTTTAAATATTGGTTTTCTGGATATACCTCTTGGGACCACTGATGGAGATGGCTTTCTTTATAGTAAATTTTGCAGCAAAGATCCAACGCATGCTAACTCACTCTATGGCGAACTTGTAATAAAACAAATATTGGAGATTGCAAATGTCTAAGAAACATCCGTACGTTGGTATGCCTGATTATCAGTTTTGGAAAAATGAACAAGCTATCATACAGCACGAGCTTTTTGATCCAATTACAAATATTTCCTTCAAGATCGGCAAAAACGACTCAGTAGTTACCGCAGGCAGCTGTTTTGCTCAGCACGTAGCTAAGTATTTATCTAATAGCGGTTTTACATTTTCTGTAACCGAGTTTGCTCACCCGATTATTCCACCTGAAATTGCGGCTAAATTTAACTACGGTGTATTTACTGCTCGATATGGAAATATTTACACTGCCCGTCAGCTCAAGCAACTATTAGATCGTGCGTATGGATTTTTTGAACCTATAGAAAGCGTATGGCTAACTAAAGAAAATTATTTTGTTGATCCATTTAGACCGCAGATTCAGGAGGGCGGTTTTGTATCTGAAGCGGAACTACTCATGGATAGGCAGGTGCATTATGCGGCCGTGCGTAAAGCTATTGAGTCAATGTCGGTTTTTGTTTTTACCTTAGGGTTGACTGAAAGCTGGATTGATGTTCGCGATGGAGCGATTTTCCCGCTTGCGCCGGGGGTTGCCGGAGGCGTTTTCACTGAAGCACATTTTGCTTTTAAAAACTTCGAAGTTGACGAGATAGTGGAAGATATGCAATCAAGTATCGATTTTATCCGCGCGCGTAATCCTAACGTAAAATTCGTGATTACAGTTTCACCCGTTCCATTAAATGCAACAGCTATTGATCGACATGTTTTCGTATCTACTACTTACTCAAAAGCTGTATTAAGGGTGGCGGCAGAAAAAATCTGTAATGGCAACGATTTGTGTGACTATTTTCCATCATTCGAAATCATTACCAGCCCCTATGCGCGAGGGAGATACTATGGTCCTGATTGCCGAGAAGTTACGGAGTCCGGTGTTAATCACGTCATGTCAGTATTTTTAAAGCAGTATGGCGAATTTATTGGTCCAGACAGAAATGACGCAACGAATAAAGATGTAGAAGCAGCTCAGCAACATATCGAAAATATGGAAAGTTTGATGAGCGTGTTGTGCGACGAAGAACAGATTACAAATCAGTGATGACATTATTTAGTTTGCTTCTTAATATAAATATTTAACCCTGAGAATATTATGCGTGATGATATTATTAAAATTTTTATCGGTTTCGATAAAGTAGAAAGTGTTGCTTGGCATACGATGGTGAGTTCTATTATGCGCCAAAGTTCACGTCCTGTTGCAATTGTGCCGGTAAATTTAGCTAATTTTAAAGATTTCTTTCATAGGGAACGTGACCCGAAACAATCGAACGAGTTTTCGATTAGTCGATTTCTAGTTCCTTATCTTTGCGATTATCAAGGTTATGGTATCTTTTTTGATTGCGATATGCTGTTACGTACAGATATTGCCGAGATTTTTAACGTTATTGATAGCGATCCCGGAAAAGCTTTATATGTTGTAAAGCACAGTTACGAACCACGAGACGATATTAAATATTTGGATACTGTTCAATATAAGTATCCCCGTAAGAATTGGTCTTCAGTTGTGCTGTGGAATTGCGGTCACAAGGACAACAAAAAGGTAACGCCGGAGTATGTAAACACTGCGTCGGCAATGGAATTACATCGTTTTCTTTGGCTTGAAGACAACGATATTGGTGAGTTGGATGTCCGCTGGAACTGGCTGGTGGGTGAATATACCGATCCGCCGGCAGATGTAAAAAATGTTCACTGGACAGTGGGAGGGCCTTATTTCAAAGAGTATCAGGATGCCGATTTCTCGGAGGAATGGTTTGAAGAATCAGCACGTATGTCTTTTTGTATGCAAAGGTCAGAAAAAAATTGATGCGTTTTGAACATGTTATTTGTTTATTGATGGACCTTGTCAAGTGAGTAACGCATCTGACCAGGATTTACTTGAAAGTGCTCGTTCTGTATTGGATATAGAAATAGCCGCTCTTGTTAATGTAAAAGAAAGCTTAGGTTCCGAGTTTTTATCGGCAGTTGAAATGATATTACATACCCAGCCGTCTGATCGGGTTATTGTTATGGGTATGGGAAAATCCGGGCATGTCGGAAAAAAAATCGCGGCTACTTTAGCCAGTACTGGGACACCTGCCTTTTTTGTTCACCCCAGCGAAGCAGGGCATGGCGATTTGGGCATGATTACGTCTAAAGATATTGTTATTGCAATTTCTCAATCCGGCAAGAGCGAAGAAATTTTACGGGTTATTCCTTACCTTAAACGTAATGCGATTAGTTTAATTGTGATGACAGGAGTAGCTAATTCACCACTTGCTCTTCATGCGGATATTGTTATTAGCACAGCCGTAGAAAGAGAAGCTTGCCCGCTGGGCTTAGCACCGACTTCCAGTACAACGCTAACCATGGCATTGGGCGACGCTTTAGCCATTTGCTTATTAAAATGCCGTGGATTTACCGCTGAGGATTTTGCCGCAACTCATCCCCATGGGGCATTGGGGCGTCGATTACTGTTAACTATTGGAGACATTATGGTTTCAGGTGAGTTGATACCTATAGTGTCGCCAAACACAACAATACGCAAAACATTAGTAGAGATGTCACGGGGTGGTTTGGGGTTTGTAATTGTTGCTGAACCTGATAATGTTATTTGCGGTATTTTTACCGATGGCGACTTACGACGAACTTTGGATAACGAAGTTGACATAAAAACTACGTCAATCGAAAAAGTTATGAATACGCATTTTGTTTCAGCAAAACCTAAACAACTTGCGGTGGAAGCGGTTGAGTTAATGGAGGAGTTTAAAATGTCGGCACTACCTATTGTTAATGATAAAAATCATTTAGTTGGCGCGCTTAATATCCGAATATTATTGCAATCCGGCGTTATCTGACCAGTAGAAATAGGTTGCATGTATTTTCACGAATTCCCCAATACCAACACCAATTACAAGCACTCATTTACCAATGGATGTATCAGAATAAAATCCATTGGATTAAAGGCAGAGATTAGATATTAAGGCCGATCAATGAGTATCTTGAAAAATCCCTCCGGTGATTACACAGTTATGCCGTTCTGGTTCTGGAACGATAGACAAATGTAAGCGTTCAACCGTTCCACATCGTCAGGCCGTCGCCGCTATGATTTAATCGGCTGGGCGAAAGGCAACAGTTCGTCGATGCGGCTATTGCGATAGTCGCTCAGTCGCGCTGTGAAAGTACTCACATTGATTTGCTGTTGCTTGCAATATCCTGCTTGCGATAAACCGCTACGTTGCCACTCTTCAATATGTTGACGCCATTTCGATGTGATGGCCATGCCTTTTCCGGCTCAAAAAATCACAGGATGCCGTAGGCAGAATATTTTTCACAGGCGGAACGGCTGAATGCTTACACTCTATATCTCTTATAACTTATTGTATTTATAATGAAAAAAGTTATATAGATACTTGTGATAATTGGCACACAATCCAACGCTCTCTCAACAAGGTTCTTTCAGGCGCTTTTAATTTATGCGTGTTTTCCTTTTTTTATTGATGACGGCGCTGTCGATGGCATCAATAGTCGCAGGAGCGGCCGATGATGCCGATAGTTCTTATCGGTTAGGTAATGGTTATCCTGTTAGCGATACCGGCTTTCGTATCGGCGGCTATGCCACTGCACAGGTAGGAGCGCCGCACGCTGCACCCAAATATTTCGAAATCAGTGATCTCAGTCTGTTTCTGACTTGGGATAACGGTTCACGATTGCGCTTTTTCTCGGAATTGGAAGTCGGCGATGCACTTAGCGCTAGTGAGCAGCAATCGTTAGGTATTCAGGATGCTCATTTCGAATTCGAAAGAGGCTACTTTGATGCCTTGGTCAACAATAATTTAACGGTGCGAGTCGGTAAATTCTTAACACCCGTCGGTCAATGGAATGTCATTCACGCCTCTCCATTGGTTTGGACCAGCTCTCGTCCGGTCGTTACCGAGAATTTATTTTCTACCCATGTATCGGGACTCATGCTGCACGGTTCCGTTTCGCTTGCTGAGCGTCAGCTTGAATACAGTGTGTATGGTGATGCCAGCGACAGCATCGATCCGCACCGGTCAAAAGAACCTTTTGAAAACGCAGTAGGTGCGCATTTACGTTACTTCCTCGGCGATACCTTACAGCTCGGTGTTTCTTTTTCCCATTTCGCTCTGAATGAATCTTTGCCCGTCCGATATTATCTGTCCGGGGTTGATGTTGCATGGGTTTACCGGAAATTCGAACTCAATAGTGAAATAGTTTACCGCGCCTCCGACCATGCCTTTAGCGAAAACAATTGGCAAGGTTTTGTCCAGGGCGTGCTTCCTGTGCCGATGAGCCAACATTGGTTTGCGGTCGGACGCTATGAGTTTTTTGAGCAGACATTGGCTCAAACCGGGCAAGTTGGGTTGTTAGGGCTTGCCTATCGACCGTTACCGCCGCTTATCTGGAAGTTGGAATACCAGATGGGGACGCACAATGAACTATTAGCCCCGGACGGTGTATCAGCGTCTTTTGCGGTACTGTTTTAATGCTCATGCGCATCGCTTATCCGTTGTTGTTTGTTGCGCTGCTGTCGCTCGGCTTACCGGTGCGCGCCGAACCTTTAGCGGTTATTATCGCTACGGCCAATCCATTAAACTCGCTTTCGGCCGATGCCTTAAAACTTATTTATCAACGTAAAAGTCAAATGGATGCCGAAGGCAATCGCTGGATTCCGCTAAATTTGCCACTCTCCGATCCGTTACGGCGAGGATTCTCGCTTGCGGTGTTTTCGATGTTGCCGGAAGAGCAGGAAGACTATTGGAATGTCCAATATTTCAATGGTATTACTCCGCCCAAGGTAATGGCTTCCGAAGAAGCTATAGTGCGATTTGTCGCATCGACCACCGGCTCTATCGGTTATGTGCGCAAACAAAAAGTCGACAATCGTGTCAAAGTCCTATTGTTCATTACACCGCCTACTGAAAAATAAGCTTTGTGGACGTGACGGCTAATCAAATCTATCGGTTAAAAATTGTGTACGTACTATTCGGCAAATCAAATACCTTAACCGGATGCTTGTTAAACGTGCACACCAGTCTGCATACATAGGGTACATTCAGCAAATTCCCTCTCCATTGTTTATTTAGAAATTATTATGTCCGAAGATTTTATTGAAAGAAGAAAACCTTACACCCGTTTTAAAGACATTTCCGTCAGCGAAAGAATTTTAAATACCGTATTTCTGCTGACTATCGGGCTCGGTTATCTGGCCGCTCTTGCCAATATGTATTACACCCATCAGGGCCTGGACGGCAAAGCCGGACTCTCGGTTGAAGATGTCGTGATCAGTTATCACGGATCCAACAGCCAAACCCGCTTAGGCACTGCCATTAGCGGCATTATGGAGCCCAACCTGAAATATAAAAGCGACAAAGATGTGATCCTGCAATGGATACACCATGGCGCCGACGAACCGGAATATAACGAAAAAATTGCGCCGATTTTAAATCGCGACTGCATTTTATGCCATACGCCGAGCATTAACCCTTCGCTGCCCGATTTAACTCACTACGCTACAGTGTCCGAAGTCGCGCATGCAGGCGGAGCAAGCATACCGACTTTAGTTCGGGTATCTCATATTCATTTATTCGGCATTGCTTTCATCCTGTTTTTTATCGGCAAAATCTTTTTGTTGTGCGACATCAACGTTTACGTAAAAAGAGTGGCGGTAGTGATTCCTTTTGCGGCAATGTTATTGGATGTGGTGTCATGGTTTATTACCAAGTCCACGCCTTCGTTTGCCTACGTCGTGGTTTACAGCGGGGCGTTAATGGGGCTTTCCATGGGCTTGCAGATCCTGCTCAGCATTTATCAGATGTGGTTTTATTCTAAGGAAAAATAATTTTTTAAACGCAATGCATTAAAAACGTCGTGTCGTCGGCAGTTGCTCCTGCGTTGCTCTACTACAGGCCATTCATGGCCTTATGCGTTGTCCTTGATCGCCGTTCCGGACGGATTCTACCTCTCCCGGTCGTACCTCCTGCATAAGTCACAGGGATGTGGCGAAAGCTTCCGCTCCTTACCTACATCTCTGTAGTTAAGGCAAATTTTGCAGTGGGCACTATCTGCTCTTACCCCTCTGCCCCGAATAGTGTAAGCGCCCAGCCGCCCCACATCGTCAGACGTTGCAGGTTATGATTTAATCGAGGTCGCCGAAAGGCAGCAGTTCGTCGATGCGGCTATTGGGCCAGGTGGGGAGTTTTTCCAGTGTGTCTTTTAGCCAGGCCGAGGGATCGAGACCATTGAGTTTAGCGGTGCTAAGCAAGGTTTGAATAACCGCCGCTCGTTGTCCGGCGCGTTCCGAGCCGGCGAATAACCAGTTCTTTTTTCCCAAG
>SXGU01274874.1_pt1 | contig 73282 bp, 57 predicted proteins | sample 3174531 | NCBI WGS metagenome assembly SXGU01 (sample SAMN11356863, study PRJNA531348) | freshwater metagenome | isolation source: freshwater sample F1-140 | place: China: Fuxian Lake, Yuxi | collected 2017-12-25 | reverse complement strand
GGGCTTATGTCGCCGTCTTTGCTCAATGCCAACCCGGCCAAGAGGATTCCACGTTCCTAAAACTCAGTGAACTGGTAACCGACGCGGTACCGGAATTCCAGACCACCACCGGACTCCATCTCTAGCGACAAGGACCCGTAAAAGCCATCCGAAGGTCTGGTAGATTACGCACCCTAGTAAATTCCATGTTCCAAGTCTTGGCGACGCCTCGCCAAAATGATTTCATGGTTTGTTGTTACAGCATTTGAAATTCCAAATACACTTGCTTTAGGATCGTCTCGATCATCCGCACCACATCATTCGCATGAAAACTGTTCTCATCGCGTTCGCCGTCGCCTCGACGCTCGCTGCCACCTCAACGGGACTGGCTCAATCCAAGCCCGACTTTAATAAAGACATCGTTCCCATTTTCCGGGACAACTGCGTTAAGTGTCACGGTGCAGAGAAGCAAAAGGGCAAACTTCGCCTGGATTCCAAAGCCGATGCCTTGAAAGGCGGAAAGAGCGGCAAAGCCGTTTTCGTTCCCGGAAAGCCCGCCGAGAGCGAAATGATCACTCGCGTGGGCCTTCCAAAGGATAACGACGAGATCATGCCTCCCGAGGGAGGCCCGCTGCCCGAAGCGACCATCAAACTCCTCAAAGACTGGATCGCCGCAGGTGCCGATTGGCCCGAGGGCGTCACCATCCAGGAAGCCGCCGCGCCTGCTTCCGCGCAAAAAGCCGCGGTCGTTGTGAAACCCCGCCCGCCCGCCCCCGAACTGCCCAAAGATTTCAAGCCGGGGGCCAATGAGGCCGCCGCCATCACTTCCATCGCCAAAGCCAGCGTCGATGTCCGTCCCTTGGCTCAGAATGTCCCTTGGAAGGAAGCGAACTTCCGCCTCCAAGGCACCAACGTCACCGATAAGACCATCGAACCGCTCAAAGACGTGACCAGCTTGGTCGAACTCCGCCTCGGTACCACCAAAATTACCGACGCCGGATTGGCCGTGGTGAAAAGCCTGCCGCATCTCCAAGTGCTCAGCCTCGAATTGACCAGTGTCTCGGACGCCGGACTCGCCCACCTCAAGGGAGCCAAGAACCTGACCTACCTCAACCTCTACGGCACTCAGGTTTCGGATGCCGGCCTCGATACTCTGCGCGACATGAAACACCTCCGCAGCCTTTATGTCTGGCAATCCAAAGTCACGGAAGACGGTGTAAAGAAGCTGCAGGAAGCTCTCCCGCTCCTCGAAATCAATAGCGGCTGGAAACTCCCACCTGCCACCAACGCTCCGGCCACGAACGCTCCCGCCGAGAAGAAGTAATCCGGCAGCTTTAACTCCCCCCAACCCGGCTCGCCACCTGACCTGTGGTTTGCCGGGTTTTTTTGCCGCTTCCGAAATCGCTTCTGGCAGAAAGGCACCCCGCCAGTGCCACCCGCGAAACCACCAACGACTAACCATTGACCACATTCACTGGTGACTGTCCCAAGAGAACTCTGCGGCAATTCTGCGCCGCTTTCACCCGCATGTCGGTCGCACCTTCTTCAGAGTAAAACGCCGAATGGGGATTCAAGATCAACCGCTCATGTGCTGGATGTTGCGGGTCGCGCCAGGCTTTCAAAATCGGATTCTCGTCTGAGGGAGGTTCATTCTCCAACACATCAATCGCCGCTCCCGCCAAATGGCCAGCCGCCAGCGAATCCACCACCGCCATCACATCCACTACCGCACCTCGCGCTGTGTTTACCAAAAACGCACCTTTTTTCATCGTCGCAATCGTGGCTGCGTTGATCAGATGACGGGTGATCGGCGTCAATGGACAGTGCAAACTCACAACGTGCGACTGAGCCAGCAGCTCCTCCAGGGTTTCCACACACCGTATCCCAAGGGATTTGTCGCGGCCCTGCGGCACAAACGGGTCATAATACGCCACATCAAAGCCCAGAGCTTTCGCGCGCAAGGCCGCAGCCGTCCCAATCCGCCCAATTCCCACCACTCCAAAAACCCGGCCCCTCAGACGCGGGACCGGCGCCGCATGCGTGTGGGTCCACTCCCCCTTTCGCCCCTGGAGAAGCCGATTCAGGAAATGAATGCCACGCGCCAGCGTCAACGCCATACCAATCGCTGTATCCGCAACATCTTCCGTGCCGTAATCCGGCACGTTTGCCACCGGAATCCCACGTTCACGAGCTGCCGCCACATCGACATTATCGTACCCCACACCTCCACGCACAATCAAACGGCACCGCTCCAATCTCGATATCGTCTTCCGACTCAGGCTCAGCACGTGATACAACATCACGCAGTCCGCATCTTCAATCCGCCCCACCAACTCGTCTTCGTGAAACGCGTTCAACGCCACAACATCCGCCAGATCACCGAGAATCTGAAGTTCGACGTCCAGCGGTTCCGAGACGAAATCTGTGATGACAAGACGAGGACGGGGCTTTTGCATACCGACGAATTAGCCTCAGCCAGCCCTGGTTTGAAGTCAGAAATGAGAAAAGCGTGTACGAAAAGGATTCCTATCCAGCTAAATTCATCCGACTACTTTCCAATCGCGTACAACTGCTTCTCGCCGCGCAAAAATAATTGCCGGCCAACCGCGACTGGAGACGCTGTAAAAACATCGTCCAACCGGTTGACCGCCAGCACCTCATTGTTGTTTAGGTGGCTCAACACCACGGAAACGCCATCTCGGCCCGCGATATAAATCCGACCGGCAGCCCCCAGGGGTGACCCGAAGATTTCCGTGATTCGCGGCAACCTCATTGGCTCTTCCCTAGGCTTGCCCGTCACCGCTTCCAGCCTCGAGAGAATGTTCTGATTGTGGCGGAGAAAATAAAGCGTCCCGTCGTAGAGCAGCGGGGAGGAAACATAGGGCGTTAGTCGATTCATCCGCCAGGCCACTCGATCCGTCTCCGTGATGTCCCCTTTGGCCCCTTCCAACCGAATAGCCAACATCGCTTGCCAATCGTAACTGTTGCCAGCAAACACCATGCCTTCGCCCGCCACCGGAGAGGACACCACATTGCGCGACAGCCCGGCGCACTCCCAAATGAGGGATCCATCGGACAATGCGTAGCCGCGAACCCGCTTGGTCGCACTGATCACGACTTGTTTCTTACCGCCATGTTCCACCACCAACGGCGTCGACCACGACGTCTTGTCGTCGCGCGCCACTTTCCATCGCTCCTTTCCTGTCCGCACGTCCAACGCATAAAGCAAAGACTCTCCTTCATGATCCCAGTTGATTATCAGAAAATCCCCCGAGATTACCGGCGAACTGCCTTCACCATGTGCATGAAGGGTGTTCATCCGTCCCAGGTCTTTTTTCCAAACCAACGAGCCGCTCAAATCGAAGCAGTACAGCCCGCGGGAACCAAAAAACGCATAAACCCGTTCCCCATCGGTCACCGGTGAATTCGAGGCCAAACTTCCGGTTGTGTGACCACCCTCGTGCGGAAACTCGTCGCGAACCTCACGTGTCCAAACTCTGGAACCATCCAATCGGTTGATTGCCATCAAAATGAATTGATGATCCTGTGTGACCGGCAGGTTGTCGTGTGTACCCGGAGCCGAATCATAAAATGGCGTCTTCACTGCCCCATGGGGCACCGACGCCGTCAAATAAAGCGTGTCTCCCCAAATAACCGGCGTGGAATGGCCCTTGCCGGGTAAAGCAACTTTCCAGAGGAGATTCGTCTGCTCGCTCCAATGAATCGGTGGATCGGCCTTTGGCGCCACCCCGGTCGCCAATGGCCCCCGCCAGTTCGGCCAGTTGGTCAGCGAAGCATCCCAACTCGCGCCATGCATGCCCCCAACCGCCGCGCCAGAAATTCCGGCGAAGCAGATCCTCAAAGCCCAGGCCAGGCTACGAAAACGCCTCATCTTCCGTTTCCCTTCCAAGTCACGCCAGCATCAAGCACCACCTCACTCATGGCATCAAGGCAATCATGCTGAATCTTGTAGGGTTGTTTTGTCGGATACTTTCTCATTTTCACCGGTCCTGACCTCGGCTTTGCTTCGCCCATGCCATCCGTTCGAGTCACCCTCTGGAATGAATACGTCCATGAACGCACCAACCCGGACGTCGCCCGCATTTATCCCGAGGGGATCCACAGCGCTTTGAAGGAAGCCCTCTTGAGACATGGCAACGTCGAAGTCCGAACCGCAACCCTCGCCGAACCTGAACATGGCCTTACCGAGGAGGTCTTGCGCCAGACCGATGTCTTGACCTGGTGGGGTCATGCCGCCCATGACGACGTCCGCGACGACATCATAGCCCGAGTTCACGCCCGCGTGCTTGAAGGCATGGGACTGATCGTCTTGCATAGCGGTCATTGGTCGAAACTCTTCAAACGTGTCATGGGAACCAGTTGTGCCCTTTGTTGGCGTGAAGCCGGCGAACGCGAGCGGGTTTGGGTGGTTGACCCCGGCCACCCCATTGCCAATGGCGTCGATCACTGCATCGAATTGGAGCAATCCGAGATGTACGGGGAGCCGTTCGGCATTCCCACGCCCGATGATATCGTCTTCATTTCCTGGTTTCAGGGCGGCGAAGTCTTCCGAGGCGGGTGCACTTGGCGCCGGGGCAGCGGTCGCGTATTTTACTTCAGTCCAGGCCACGAGAGTTATCCCATTTACCATAATCCCCAGATCCAACGCGTGATCGCCAACGCCGTTCAGTGGGCCGCACCCCAGGGCCGCGCCGCCAACACCCCCCGAAACACGCCCGTCGAATCCGCCCTCGAACCTATCATCGCCCGCGGACCCAGCGTCCACGATGCCCACGGAACATTGACCCGCTAATTTCAGAGAACCATCCCAACCATGAAACCCTTGGACGAAAACACACTCAGCTCTCTCTGGCACGACGCCGATGCACGCGATGAACAACTGCGGAGGTTGATCGCCGATCGTCTTGCCGCCAAACCAGCTCCATGCATTGAGGATCAAATCGTCGCCACCTATTTTTTCGCGCTTCGCTCTTGGTCCTTGGAGCACGCTGGCAAAGAAATCAGCTACCATGCCACCAGCGGTACCAAGGACATTCCCCCGGGTTCCCTCCTCGCGGAGTGCACGGGCAAGGTGGTAGGCATCGATCCGTGGGACGCCACAGGTCGACTCGGTCTGTTGCACATGGCTTACCCCTTGAAGATGCTGCTCAGCGATCAGGGTGGTCTCACGTCGACCGACCTCTTACACACCACGGCAGGAGCTATATTGTTCGATGTCTATGAAAACCAAGATGCCCGACTGATCTCGTTAGAAATTCCAGAAGCGGTCATCCGAACGTTCCCAGGTCCCGCCCATGGACCCACGGGCATCCGCAAACTGACGGGTTTCGAAGGGCGCCCAATGTTTGGCACCATCCTCAAACCAACCGCCGGTGTGGTACCCTCCGAAGTGGGCGCGCTGGTGGAAGAGGCCGCTTCTTGCCCACTGTTTTGTTTCATCAAGGAAGACGAGAATCTCTATCCCAGACTGCCCTACTCCCCCGCCGCCGATCGTACCCGCAAGGCCGTGGAATCCATTCAACGCATCCAAGATCGGCGCGGCGGCCTCGGGTTGGTCTTTGCACCGCATATCACCGGTGCTCCCCATGAAATCCTCGATTCCCTCCATCAGGTGCTCGCCGCCGGCGCCAACGGCGTCATGTTTAGTGAGAGCTTCGCCAACGGCACCGTCCGCATGGTGCGAGAGGCCACGAAGCATCTCGCAATACCACCCGCCATCTATGGCCACAATGCGGGCATTGGTGTCCGCACCCGCGCCATCTTCCGCGAAGTCCTCGACTTCCTCGCACGTCTCGATGGCATTGATTTCCGTCAGACTGCCCCTGTACGCCCTGGAACACCATTCCTCAAACCCTACGGGCTCGAATGGATCGCCTCCGAGGCCACACTGTCCAAACCCGTACCAGGAATTCGCCCTACCACGGTCGTGCGCGCCGGCGCTCTCGACCAGGGCAACATCGGACCAAACCTCACCGATGCCTCGTCTCGCGGGTTTGCTGAGGGGGTCATGTTCCTCAGCGGATCAGCCATTAACTCCATCAAAAATGCTGTAGGTAAACCGGATCCCAAACTGGGCGCTGAGGCCATGCTGCAAGCCATTGAGGTGCATCGAAGCGGCACCTTGCGAGACACACCGATCGCCGAACACGCTCCTGCCCTCGCCGCTCTCGCGGAGCGCAGCGGACTCAAGGCGCTGCGCGAAGCCTTGCGCCAACGGTATCCGGAATTGAGCTGATTTAATCGCTCTTCGCACTTTCAACACCATGATCCAAAAGGACCCAGATCAGCTGCGGCTCGGAATCCTCGGCTGTGGCCCCATTTCCCAGATCGCCCACTTCGACGCCGCCAAAAAGGCGCGGAATGTAGAACTCCATGCCATCTGCGACCTCGCGGAGGACCTCCGCGAGCGCATGGCTCTTATACACCAACCGAAGAAGGTCTACCGCGAATACGCCGAGATGCTGGCCGATCCCGATATCGACGCCATTCTGATCGGCGTCGCCGATCAATTCCACGTCCCACTCGCCCTTGAGGCTGTTAAAGCGGGCAAGAGTGTGCTCGTGGAAAAACCCCTTGGCGTAACCATCGAGGAGTGCCTCGAACTCCGAGCCGCCGCCAACGCCCGATTGCTCGTTGTTCAGATCGGCAGCAACCGCCGCTTCGACCCCGGCATCGCCTTCGCCGCGAAGTTCGTCCGCGAAGAACTCGGCACTCCGCTCTCATTCAAAGCTTGGTATTGGGACTCCATCTATCGGTACACCATGACCGACAACCTCCAGCCGATTCCCACTCAAAGTGCATCCGCTCGACGCCCCGAAGGCAACCCCAAGGCCGACAAGCGACGCTATTTCATCCTCACACACGCCAGCCATCTAGTCGATACGACGCGACTGCTGGGCGGCCCTATCGCCGCCGTACGTGCTCGATTGCTCGAACGATTTGGAGCCTATTGCTGGTGGATCGATGTCGAATTCGAACACGGCGGCCTCGGTCATCTCGACCTCACCATTCCCGTCCGGGGCGACTTCGAAGAGGGATTCCAGATCCATGGCGAGTTCGGCAGCGTTCAAGGCAAGGTCTACCTTCCCTGGTTTCATAAATCCTCCGTAGTCGAATGCTTCAGCACCAAAGACCGCCAGTACCGCCGGGTCATCGGCGAGGATGCCTATACCTACAAGACGCAACTCGAAGGATTCGCCGACTGCATCCTCAAAGGATCCACACAGCACGGAGCGAATGTCGACGATGGCATCGCGGCACTGCGCGCCCTCGTCGCCATCGCCCGCTCCGTCGAAAGTGGCACCTGGGTGAACCTCGCCCAGACGACTGGCGCCGTTTAAATCTTTGGAGTGTCGGCGGACCGCCGCCGCTTTGTCCCCTCCGATTTTGTCCCCGCTCATTTACTGAGAGCGCCATCGAGTTTCATTATCAGTCTCACCACACGACAATCGAAATCACGCTCCCGTCATGACCCTCGGCATCTTCGCAAAAACTTATCAGCGTCCGACCCTCGACGCGACCCTCGACGCTGTAGCCGCGCATGGGATTCATTGCGTCCAATTTAATTTCGCTTGCTGTGGACTTCCCACGTTGCCCGACACGATCCCCCTGGAACTCCTCGCCATGATCCAAGCCGAACTGATGAATCGGCAACTCGCCGTCGCTGCCATCTCCGCCACGTTTAATCTGATCCACCCAGACCCCTCCCATCGAGAAGCCGGCCTGAAACGCCTGCCGGAACTTGCTCGAACCGCTCAGGCCCTCGGCGCCCCCATGCTCACACTTTGCACCGGTACCCGAGATCCCAACGATATGTGGTGCGCGCATCGAGAAAACAGCTCACCCGAAGCTTGGTTGGATCTCTGTGAATCGCTCGAATTAGCCTTGCAGCTCACGGAAACCACCGGCATCGAATTCGGCATCGAGCCCGAACTTGCCAACGTCGTTGACTCAGCACGCAGCTGCCGAAAATTGCTCGACGAATTGAAGTCACCTCGATTGCGTGTTGTGCTGGATGGCGCGAATTTGCTTCACGCGAACGATCTCACTCGGCAACCCGACATCTTCTCCGAAGCCTTCGATCTGCTGGGTCCGGACGTGAGCATGGCTCACGCCAAAGAACTTGATGCGCAGGGCAACCCTTCAGGTCTCGCTCCCGGCTTCGGCGCCATCCGTTGGGACGCCTTCTTCGCTGGCTTGCATCGGATCCAGTTCCAAGGCCCCGTCGTCCTCCATGGCCTGGCCGAAAGCGTGGTTCCATCCGCTGTCCAATTCATCTTGAATAAACTCCAATCTGCAACGCCTGGCGCTTGACTCCTAACCCTCATGCCCACCTTCACCCACGACGGACTCACGTTTCATTATCGCGATGTCGGCGACGGCGTTCCATTCCTCTTCCAACACGGCTTGGGTGCCGACACGTCTCAGACTTTCTCACTTTATTGTCCACCCAATGGCATTCGTCTCATCACTCTAGATTGCCGCGGTCACGGGCTCACCACACCGCTCGGGCCGGTGGAGAAACTGACCATTCCGCAATTCGCCGCCGACATCGCCGTGTTACTCGATCACCTGAAACTCGAGCGGGCGGTTATAGGAGGGATATCCATGGGCGCGGCTGCCAGCTTGCACCTCGCCCTCACACAGCCTGAGCGCTTTCTCGGCTTAGTGCTCTCACGACCGGCATGGTTGGATGAACCGCGAGGTTCTAGTTTCGAGATCTTTGGAGTCGTCGCGCAACTCATCCGGCGCTACGGGGCTTGGGAGGGAGCCATTCGTTTCCAAGCCTCCGAAATCTTCCAGACGATAAACGCAGCCTCACCAGACAATGCCTTGTCACTGCTCGCCCAGTTCGCGCATCCACGCGCTGAAGAAACCGTCGCCAAATTGGAGTGGATTCCCAAACACCATCCAAGCCACCCGCGCGAAGGTTGGCGCAACCTTCGCATGCCAACCTTGGTCTTAGGCAACCGGCTGGATGCCATCCATCCGTTTGAATTCGCTGAGGAACACGCCCGCACCATCCCCGGTGCGTTGCTACGCGAACTCACACCCAAATCGGTCGATAAAGAGCAACATACCGCGGACACCCAACGCTTTCTCGACGACTTTCTCACCCAGTTTCGGACAACCTGAACACCGACGCCACTTGGCGAACCTTTACGCAACCGTCACCTTGTCCGCTGGCTTTCCGCCAAGCCCCCCGCTATGACCATCACATCCGCGGGTGATCCGCGGATGGATATGGGTGCTCCACCGTCTCTGATCTGGTTTCGACGACTGCTTGCGGTGGCGTCGTTGGCCGCCATAGCCGCTATACTCGCCTTGGCCGGGCGGTTTTCTTGGCGCACCACCGAATCCCGACTCTCACGCGAGTCCCAAGTCCGTAAGCTCATCCCTGCAGTCACCAATAGCGGAGGGTTCGTCTCGTCGCAGCAATGCCTCGCCTGCCATCCAGGTGAACACGCCAGCTGGCATCGATCGTATCACCGGACCATGACCCAGGCGGCCCTGCCCGAGACGGTCTTGGGCAGGTTCGACGGATCGACCATCGCTTCGAAGGGCCTGAACTACCGCGTGTTCCAAGAGGACGGCCATTTCATGGCCGAAATGCCTGATCCAGACGTCATGATGTATGTGGTCCAGGGCGGAAAAAAACTGGCTGACAAGGACATCCCACGCGTCCGACGACCGGTCGTCATGGCCACCGGCTCGCACCATTACCAGACGTACTGGGTGACAAGTCCCCGCTATGAAGGACTGATGCAAACGCTCCCGCTGGTTTACCTACCCAAGGAAGCGCAATGGATTCCAAGAGAGGAAGCCTTTATGAACGGACCCTCCCATGGGCAACGATTCATCACTCAATGGAATCATCACTGCATCCGCTGCCATAGCACCGAGGGTAATCCAGGGTTGGACGCAAAAACCGGCATGTTGAAATCCACCGTGGGTGAATTCGGAATCGCGTGTGAATCCTGCCACGGTCCGGGTGAGTCCCATGTTCGCAAACACAGCAATCCGATCAGCCGTTACCTCCAACATTTCAGCGCCAAACCAGACCCGACCATCGTTAATCCGGCCCGCTTGGATCACGACCGCGGAAGCCAAGTGTGCGGCCAGTGTCACGGCGTGTATGTCATGCGCGATGAGTTTGCCATGGCCTCCGCCAACCAGGGACCCATGTATCATCCCGGCGAGGATATCCACCGAACCCGCTACTACATCCAACATCCTCAACGCGATCCCAAACCAGAGCGTCTCGCAGATCAGAAGCGTAATCCCGATTTTTTCCGCGAACGTTGGTGGGATGACGGCACCATCCTGGCCGGTGGCCGCGAGTATACGGCCCTCAAGGACTCCGCCTGTTTCACCAAAGGCAAAATGTCCTGTATGACGTGCCATTCCATGCACCAGAGCGATCCCAATGATCAATTGGCCACTGGCATGGACGGGCCGGCAGCGTGCATCACTTGTCACCAAGAACCCAAATACACCACACAAGTTTCAACCCACACGTTCCACGAACCGGGATCCACCGGCAGCAATTGCCTCAACTGCCACATGCCTCACACCACGTATGCCCTTTTCTCAGCCATACGCTCGCACCAGATTCAGTCTCCTCATGCAGACTCCAGCGCCCGTTTCGGCACACCCAATGCCTGCAACCTCTGCCACCTCGATCGCACCCTCGCCTGGACCCAGGATAATTTGGTCAACCGATATGGTCATCGTCCCGTAACTCTGTCGCGCGAGCAGCAAGACACCTCGGCGGCTCTCTTGTGGTTGATCCAAGGCAACGCCGCGCAACGAGTCATTGCCGCCTGGCACGTCGGCTGGGAACCCGCTCAAAAGACTTCAGGCGCCGATTGGCTCGCTCCGTTCCAATCCCAATTGCTCGCCGATCCGTACGGCGTGGTCCGATACGTCGCCGTGCGCAGCCTTCGAACCCTCCCGGCATATACAAATTTTCAATACAGCTTCCTGGCGCCCACCACGGAGTTGAGTCATCGCGTGGAGTTGGCTCTCGCACAATGGTCCTGGGTCACGAACCAAGCCGAACGGCGCTCCGAAAAGCTTTTGGATGCACAGGGCAAGGTCGACACGGCTCGACTTCAGCGGCTGCTGAGTACTCGCGACAATCGCGCGGTGACCATTAAGGAATAGCCAGCCGGTCTCTCACCGCCTCGCTGCGGTTTCAATCCGATACAACGCGGTATCGGTCCGCAGAAAAAGCGATCGATCCAACGCCACCGGTGAGGCCATGATCTTTCCAGGAAGTTGATTCTCAGCCAGCACTTTGAATTGCTTCCCCGGATCAATCACTATGGTCTTCCCTTCGCGATTCGACAAATAGATACGGCCATCGGCATGCAATGGTGAGGAGCTGTAGTTGCCACCCAACCGTTCCCGGTAATGCTCCTGCCCTGTCAACGCATCCAAGCAGGTCAACATCCCGCCCGAATCCGACACGAAATAAAGCTCCTCGCCCACCAACAATGGCGAGGACATGGTGGGCGCCCCTTTGGCGTATTTCCAGGCGTGTTCCGGCGCTTTCCCGCCGCCATAACGCACGGCATGGATCTCAGGCTTCATAAACCCAGTGCTCAAGAACATCATGCCGTGACCCAACACCGCCCGCGACGATTGGGAGAACCCCAAATTGCCGTATTTTAATTTCCATAACTCGCGACCATCCGCCGGATCGTACCCATACAACCAATCCGACCCTTGCGAAAACACTTGTTCCTTACCGTCTACCAGGACGATGGCCGGCGTCGCATAGGATTTCCTAAGCTGCGGATTCTCCGGCATTGTTCCCGAGCGCGGCGTCTGCCAAGCCACTTTCCCGGTCCGCTTGTCCAACGCCACAATTGACTGAGTGTCGCTGCCGTCCAGATGCACAATCAGGAAGTCGCGCCAAAGGATCGGCGAACTGCCTGGGCCATTTTCATGCATGATTCGCAACGTCGAGTTGGTCCAAAGCACCGCCCCGTTCTTCGTGTTGACACAGGCCGTCCCAAAGGCGCCGAAATGACAATACAGCCGCCCGGATTCAATGACCGGCGTTGGCGACGCGTAACTGTTCAGTTCATGCGCCCATTGAGGCTCCTTTTCCGAAAGTAACGGAATGTAATGAAGCTGTTTTCCCGTCCGGCGATCGAGGCAGATGGCAAATAAATCCACCTTCTCCAGCAACACCAGCGGCTGGTCTCCGGTGTTGCCCTTCAGCCGACGCGCCGCGTCTTCCGGCTTGGCTTTCGTCTCCAACGCCGTCGTCATCCAGATCTGATTCCCATCAACCACCGGCGAAGACCATCCCCGGCCAGGCAGCGGCGTCTTCCAAGACACATTCTCCGAGTCACTCCATTGAATGGGCAGATTCCGCGCACTCGCATGTCCTTGTCCACCCGGACCACGCCACTCGGGCCATTCAGCCGCCTCCGCACTCAGTGCGCCAAACACCGAGGTCACCAACACCGCAATCACTAGGGTTTTCGACATCGGAAAAAATCGTCTTGAATTTCAGCGAGGCTTCCGTCAGCAGGGTCGTTTCAAGCCAGAATTTTTTTCACCGGATCACCGCCGATATCCGTCAGCCGGTAATCCCTCCCTTGGAAACGGTAGGTAAACTGGGTGTGCTCAATCCCAAGCAAGTGCAGAATGGTTGCCTGAAAGTCGTTCGCATGAACCGCATCCTCCGCCACGTCATACCCAAGTTCATCTGTCGATCCAACCGTCACTCCGCCGTGAACCCCACCTCCGGCCATCCAAAGTGAAAAGGCCTTCATATGGTGATCACGCCCGTAATTGCCGTTGGACGCATCCCCCTGGTTCATCGGGGTCCGCCCAAACTCCCCACCCCAAATCACCAGTGTATCCTCCAACAACCCGCGCTGCTTCAGGTCCCGGATCAATGCCGCCGTCGGCTGATCGACCACCTTCGACGTCTTCGCGATGTCCGCAGGCAGGTTGTTGTGGTGATCCCATCCCCGATGATAGAGCTGGATGAAACGAACCCCGCGCTCCGCCAGTCGGCGCGCTAACAAGCAATTGTTCGCATATGAGGACTTGCCTGGCTCTGCGCCGTAAGATTCCAACGTGGATTTGGATTCTCTCGAAATATCCATCAGCTCAGGCACACTGGTTTGCATCCGGTAGGCCATCTCATACGATGCGATCCGCGTCGCAATCTCCGGGTCCCCGATCGCCTCCTGCCGCAGCCCATTGATGTCTTTCATTCCGTCGAGCAACCGCCGCCGAATCTGCGGCGTGATACCTTCCGGATTGTTGACGAACAGGATCGGCTCGCCGCTGGACCGAAACTCAACTCCCTGATGGCTCGACGGCAAAAACCCACTGCCCCAGTAGCGTGTGAGCAGCGGTTGGTCCTGGCCGAATCCGGATGCCAACACGACAAAGGCCGGCAATTGATCGTTCTCACTCCCCAATCCATACGAGATCCACGAACCCATCGCCGGGCGCCCGGCTTGTTGATGGCCGGTCTGCATCAAAGTCACCCCCGGATCATGGTTGATCGCTTCGGTGTGCATCGATCGTATGACCGCAATCTCATCGGCAATGGATCCTATGTTCGGAAGCAATTCGGAGATCTCAATACCACCGCGTCCATGCCGGTGGAACTTGAACTTGGTCCCAACACAGTTCAGCGGTTGTCCCATCAATTGGGCAATGCGTTGCCCCTTCGTGAGACTTTCCGGCATCGGTTTGCCGTTCATCTCGATCAACTTCGGTTTGTGGTCGTAGAGATCCAGTTGCGAGGGCGCCCCAGATTGGAAGAGATAGATGACTCGCTTGGCTTTGGCAGCGCGATGCAACGGGTGTAGGACCCCTTGGGCAGTGGCTGTAATATTCAGCGGTGTCGATGCCATCGTCCCGCCGGGACGCAGCATCGCAGCTAACGCCGCCGTGCCAATTCCACGGGCTGTCCGCCCAAAAAAGTGACGTCGTGTCAGCGCTTCGTTTAATGAGAGTTCCTGTAGGTTCATGGCTGGGCTCATTCGCGGGTTACCGTTTCATCCAAATTCAAAATCAAATTCGCCACCCCGGTCCAGGCAGCCAGTTCCACCAAATCCGAACTCGACGTCCGGCGACTCTCACCCAACCGGGTCAAGGAGTCCGCCGCTTTGGGGTTTTCCGAATAGGTCGACAAGACGTCACTCAACACGTCGGAAAGGATTTTCATTTCCCGAGTTGTCGCGGGCCTTGCCAACGCCGCCAGCATCGCAAACTCAATCCGCGATGCCACGTCCCGCTTAGGGGATTCCTTCAGAATCCGTTGCGCGAGTACCCGGGCCGCCTCGACATAGGTCACGTCGTTCAATGTCACAAATGCCTGCAATGGTGTGCAGGTATTTGGCCGCATCACCGTGCAAATCGCCCGGTCCGGCGCGTCAAAGGTCTGCAAGGTTGGATTCGGCACTGTGCGCTTCCAAAGGGTGTAAAGGCTCCGCCGATACAACTCATCGCCCTTGCCCACGTCGTACTTGTTGCCGGCGAACATTTTTTCTTCCCACAACCCCGCAGGTTGGTAGGGGCGCACGCTGGGTCCACCCACCTTGCGGACCAGCAGCCCGCTGATCGCCAACGCATTGTCGCGAACCATTTCCGCCGACATCCGGAATCGCGGACCACGCGCTAAGAATCGATTCTGCGGATCCCGCCCGTAATGTTCTGCACTCACTTTCGAGGTCTGGCGGTATGCCGCACTCAGAACAATCTGCCTCACCAACGCTTTGGTGTTCCATCCGTTGTCGATAAATTCGCGCGCCAGCCAGTCCAGGAGTTCCGGATGCGACGGCAACTCGCCATTGGTTCCAAATTCATTCGCCGTCTTCACGATCGGGTGCGGAAAGAAAAGACCCCAGAACCGGTTGACCGCCACACGCGCCGTCAGCGGATGCGCTGGGTCGATCAACCACTGCGCCAGGTCCAATCGATTGGTCGTTCCAGACGTGCGCGCCGGCGGTAAACAACTCTTGGGTACGTCCGCCGAGACCCGCTCCCCTTTGCTGCGGTAGTCTCCTCGCACACGGATATGACTGGGCCGACCTTCCGCCATGTCTTCCATGACCCGAATCGTCGGAATGCTTCGGTCAATGTCTCCTTCAGTTTTTCGCGCCGCCGCCAAGTCTGCCGTCAACTTGCGTATTTCCGGGATTGAGGTCTCTCGATAGAATCGCCTGAGTTCCATCGCCTGTTCGGGCTTCCGTTCGGCCGGCGCCAATCGGGCAATGTCCCGGAGTTTGCGCCGCTTCTCATCGCCGGCTTCTTTGTCCGTGGAAAAATAGAACCCCGCCGCTCCGCCGTAGTTCACCACTTTGAAAACCAACTGATTGAGCCCCGAAACAAGATCGATTTTCACTTCGTCTTGATTCGGCGCGACCCCGCGGGAGGTGTCTTTGGCATGCACTTCCTTGCCATTAAGCCAGACGCGCAAGGCGTCATCACTCCCCAGGTAAAGCGTAATGGACCTGGCAGATTCGGATTGTACCGTCCGATACAGATAGGTGGCACCCACATCGCCACTCAGGGATTGGATCACACCATCCTTCCATCCAGGAGGGTTGACCCAGGATAATTTGCCATCCGCAAATTTCTTCTCCAGGTCCACCGATTTTTCGGGTCCGTATTCCTTCGCATAAGCCGTCTTGCCATCTGCCTCCACAAATGGCCCAACACGCTGCCATTCACCCAACTGATAGCCTTCCGTCCGGGCGAGCCCCTCAACCAAACCCTTTTCCCACAAGGCCTGGTCCCGCTCCCAAGCCTCGCTTTTCGCGGAGAATTTTTCGTCGAGCACACTGGCCAACACGCGTACTTCCAATCGCGCATTGGACAATAACTCGTCTTTCCCATCGGTCGGCACTTTCACAAATGGCGGCGCCGGATCGCTGTCGAGTCCGCGCTCTGGTATGCGATTGAAGTAGTCGTACAACTGGTAGTACTCGCGCTGCGTGAACGGATCGTACTTGTGACTATGGCATTCGGCACATTGAACCGAGGATCCCAAAAAGACCGTCCCAAAGGTATTCACCCGATCCGTCACATACTTGTTCATGTACTCGTCCGGATCCGCACCCCCTTCTGTGCTGGACATTCCATTGCGATTGAAGGCTGTCGCGATCCGCTGCTCCAGACTCGAGTTCGGCAGAAGGTCCCCTGCCAATTGCTCGACAATGAACTCGTCGAAGCGCTGATTCCGATTGAACGAACCAATCACCCAGTCCCGGTATTGCCACATCGATCGGGGCGCGTCCGCATGATACCCATCGCTGTCCGCAAACCGCGCCAAATCCAACCAAGGCACCGCCATGCGCTCACCATACGCCTGCGACGCCAATAGCCGATCCACCAAACGCTCGTAACCCGCATCACTCGAATCCGCCAAAAACGAATCCACTTCATCAATCGTCGGCGGCAGCCCCGTCAGGTCTAAGGTCACCCGCCGCACCAACGTGCTCGAATCCGCTGGCGCTGAGGGTTGCAGACCTTCCTTTTCCATTCGCGCCACCAGGAATCGATCGATTTCGGTTCGCGGCCATGACACGTTCTGCACTTCGGGCACCTGGGGTTTTTCTGGGGTGATATAGGCCCAATGAGGTTTCCATTCCGCCCCTTCCTGGACCCACCGAGTCAGCAAAACCACCTGCTCGGAGGTCAATCGCTTGCCCGTCTTTGCCGGGGGCATCCGGTCCTCCGCGTCCGCCGTCGCGATCAATTCCAGCAACCGGGAGGCCTGCGGTTTTCCAGGTACCACCGCAGAATGACCCGATTCCAGCTTCGCCGTTGCTCCCGCCAGTTGATCCAGGCGCAAACCCGCCTTGCGCTTCGCCGCGTCCGGACCATGGCATTGGTAGCAATTGTCCGCAAAAAGGGGTCGGATATCCCGATTGAAATCGATCTTGCCCGTTGTTCCCGGCGCTGCCCCCAGGGCCACTGTGTTTGTGACCCACACGGACAGCAACCACGCCGTGAAAGCGAAACAACCGGTTCGAGCAATTAGGAGCCTTCGGCAAAAATTCATGCGGCATCTCAGCGTGAGTGTTCAACTCAATCCGCCCCCGATTGACACCAGGATTCAGCCAGGACGGGTATTACCTTGCAACACTCCAGAATTTGAGCCCCTTCTGTCAATCGTCCGATTCGGGTGTGCATCGTACCACCTGCCTTACGCCATCATTGCCTCCTCGAGGGCTCACTGCTAGTCTAGCCGCCATGTCCGAAATCGCGAATTACGTGATCCATGGCGCGTCCCAGGTGACGCCGGCCATTTGTGAAAAAGTGCTGCGCAGTATGCCTCTCTGGAAGATGGAGTTCACCCAGATCCAAGCGCCCCACTACCCCCACTTGGTCAATCAATTGGAATTCTTGGCCGCCGTCGTCGAAGACGTGGCTGAAGGGGCCTACAAAGATCTCCCCTACAACGCCCTCGCCGCCGCCATCTTCGCTCTCACCTACGCCCACAAGAAAACGGACATCATCCCCGATTCACTCGGTCGACTTGGTCATGCTGACGATTCCAGCGTTGCCCGCGCCGTCCTCATCATGCACGAACGCGCTTTCAAACGATACGCGGATGTCCATGACGTTGACTGGAACAAGATCACCGATAAACCCTGACACGGCTTCCTTTCCTTCTGCGAACCCATTTGGAAGGGAACTCTGCCTTCATGGAAACGCCGGTCGCTCCCACTTCGGCCGGCGTTGCGGTGGTGGTCGTCCTCGGATTTGACGGCTCCGATCTCCTCACCGTATTGGCACCCTCACGTGAAGCCACCACCACAGGTCTCTGGCGTTTTCCAGAGGGGAGCATAGACGGTCACACCCACGCTACCGAAGCCGCCTATGCGGCGTTGGAACAACTCGGAGCCCCAAAACCACCTCACCTGGAACCTCTAAGCTCCACGGAATCGCCGGGCAGCAACCCCGCTGATCACGTGGTCAGCCTAGGACATCTCGGCTTGATGACCCTGCTGCCACAGATCGGTCCAAGAAGCTACGTCCAACCCAATGCAGCAGGGGCATATACCAGCGGCCAAAATCCCCGGTGGCGCTGGCAGCCCGTCGATTCCGTTCCGCTACTGGCCAAGAATCACGCCCGTGTGCTGGAATACGTCAGGACGTGGATTCGAACCCAGTTGCCATATTCCAAGCGCTGTTTGGAACTGCTGCCGAACCGATTCACATGGGGACAGCTCCAGCGGGCGCATGAAACGGTGCTGGGGTGCGAATTGGAAAAACGCAATTTCCGAAAGCGCTTTCAACACACCGACTTGATCCGACCCCGCAACGAAGTCTACATCGCCGGCGCTCATCGTCCCGCACAGCTCTTCGAGCCCGCTCCCGCATCACCGAGTTGACTGTCCCTGGATGAACGTTCTTGCCTTGGAGACAAACTCGTCCGGGTTAGCCGCGAAACTCTGGCTGTCGGTCTCAATGGCCAGTTTCCCCGAATAGTTCATCTCACGCAACGCCGCCACCAATGCCTTGTAGTTGGTATGCCCTTCTCCGATATGGGTATCCACCGAAACGCTGCCACCCTGAGTATGTTCCACTCGTTTGTCCTTGAGGTGGATATCAAAAACCCGCCCTTCATATTCGCGAAAGATCTTGGCCGCATCGAACCCAGCATCGGTGATCCAACCGGCATCCATACACACCCCAAGACGCGCATCGCGATGCTTGAGGATGTTCTTCACAATGGCGGGATTGCCGTAAAGCGACCGGATGCCGTGATTGTGCACCGCCACCTTGATGTCATATTCCTTGGCCAATTCCTCGAGGTTATCCCAAATCTTGAAATCGGATGGCTCCACGACCAACAATTTGAAGTCCATGAGTTTCGCAAACTCAAACAACTTGCGATTCTCCTGCTTGTCCAGAGAGGTTCCAGCGACGCCAAACGTGTAAGCGTGCAAACCGTTCGCCTCCAGCTTGGCCTTCTTCGCCAGGATCTGTTCCTTCGTCTCCTTGGAGTAATCCACGTGGTTTGGAATCAACTGCAATTCCTTGATGCCGTGCTTCTTGGCAAATTCAATCACCTGATCGAATTTCATGTTCCGCAGGGTCCACGTTTGGAGGGCGAGTTGGTCGATCAACTCTGCATGGACCGACAAGGTGACAAGCAACGCCGCAGCTAACACCGCAAATCGACGAATGAGTTTCATTGGATTCATGTGGGTGACAACCCGATTCAACGCCAGATATCCTCCGGCAGGCAACCGTTGTTTGTCGGTTTGTTGATGGCTCCTGGCATCACCCTCCTTTTTGGACCGCGGCGGTCCTCCAGCGCGTTCAGCGGGTCTCCAGCAGCCAAAGTCCGACCCACTCCTCCAATCCTCAAGAAACTCCTCTACCCCCTCGCCCTTTCACTCGCTACGCTGGTCTCAAGACGTGAATTTGCCCCCTCGTGTGAATGTCCTCGGCGTTGGCATCAGCGCCCTGAATCTCGACGCCGCTGTCTCGACGCTCAAGCAGGCCTTGGAGAACGGTCAACGCGGCTACGTGTGCGTTACCGGCGTTCATGGCGTCATGGAATCTCAATCGGATTCCCAACTGCGCGCCATCCACAATCGCTCGCTGCTCACCACACCCGACGGCATGCCCATGGTCTGGCTGGGGCGTGTCGCCGGGCACAAAACCATGAGCCGCGTCTACGGACCCGAATTGATGGAGCACGTCTTTGAATGGACGCGCCACAGCGGTCACACCCACTTCTTCTATGGAGGCAATACCGGGGTTGCCGACGAGTTGAAACAGCGGCTGCAATCCCGTTATCCCGGTATCCGAGTCGTCGGCACTTACACGCCACCGTTTCGACCGCTGACTCCGGAGGAAGAATCCCAACTGATCGCCCAGGTCGCCGCCGTTCAGCCGGATTTTTTTTGGGTCGGACTCAGTACCCCAAAACAGGAACGCTTCGTATCGACTTACAACCAACGGCTGGACGCCAAAATCCTGATTGGAGTTGGGGCGGCTTTCGATTTCCACGCCGGCCGGGTTCAGCAAGCCCCACGTTGGATCCAGCGCAGCGGCTTCGAATGGCTCTACCGCACCCTTCGAGAGCCCCGCCGACTCTGGAAACGGTACTTCCGCAACAACCCTCTCTTCGTGTGGAAAGTCCTCGGCCAATTGTCCGGTCTCAGACGCTATTCCCTGGACCCGTAGTCCAGTCCGGATCCAGCGACCCGTTGAATTCCACGACATCTCATGGAACTATCTGGCTAATCTTCGGTCCAATGAAGAGGTCGAAGCGCTCGGGTCTACGGTGATCTCTCCAACTTCTCGCGTGCATTGGTGGTTTGGCTCCGCTAAATGGACTCCGTTCCCGCGCGCGAGTGCCGTGGGAAACGCGCTTTGTCCGTTTATTAGCGTTCATTTGTTCACCGCAACGCCAAATTTACTTATCAATTTATGAGTCAGAAGATCGGAATTGTCGGAGTCGGACGCATGGGTGCCAACATGGCTCGCCGCCTCAAGGAAGTCGGATACACCGTCAGCGCCGTCTATGATGTGCGCACAGCAGCCGCCAAGGATCTGGCCAAGGAATTGGGTTGCGAGGCCGCCACCAAGCTGGCCCGCATCACTGAATTGTCCGACGTGGTCATCACGGTCGTCACGGATGACAAAGCCATGGAGGGCATTTTCGCCAAAAAAGGCGACAGCCTCCTCACTGGTGCGACCGGTCGTCTTTTCATCAACTGCGCCACCATCAGCCCCGCCGTGCACGTCGACGTCGAGAAGCGCGCCGAAGCCGCCGGCGCCCGCAGCCTCGAGGCTTGTATGGCTTCCAGCATCAATCAGGCCCTCCAAGGGACGCTGTACCTGATGATCGGTGGACGCCCGGAGGTCTTCAATCGCGCCAAAGAGCTGCTGTCCAAACTCAGCAAGGATGGCGAACTCCTCAAGTACATCGGTACGGCAGGTAAAGCCGCCCAACTCAAGGCCCTGGTCAACATGGTCATGAATATCAACACCGCGGGCCTCGCGGAAGGACTCGGCCTCGCCGATGCCCTCGGCCTCGACCTTAAAATTGTCATGGACGTCTTCAGCCAGACCGGCGCCAACAGCCGGGTGTTGGTCACTGACGGCGAAGATATGGTGAACCGGGATCATTCCTGCTTCTTCAGCGCCTCCCACGCCGCCAAGGATTCCGGCATCGCCCTTCGCTTGTCCCAGCAGGCAAAACTCAACCTGCCACTCGCCAAAGCCACCTACGGTCAATACTCCAAGATGACCAAATTGGGCCTCGGTGAACTGGATAAATCGGGGATTGCCGAACTGACATTCAAAGGCCGTGGCGCCAAGAAAAAAGCCGCTAAAGCCAAGAAACCCAAGAAGAAGTAACTTTTTAGTCGCTGAGAATTCCCCGTCATGGCCCCGGTCAAGGGCTCCTCAGGCAAGGGCCAAAACCCTGCCGGTTGACAATCGGTGCGACCCTCAGCAACCTCTGCCCAACACAAAACCTTAATTCGTTCAGAAAATGCTCCGACTTTGTCTGGTCCTAGCCCTCCTCGCGGGAGGCGCGTCGCTCTACTTCGGCCAAATGGTCATCAAGCCGAAGCTTGAGGAGCTCAACTCGACGCTCACCTCGACCCAAGAACAACTGACAACGGCTCAGACTGAAAAGTCCAAGGCCGATAAGGAGGCCAAAGAGGCCAAAACGGCCGCCGACAAGGCCATCAGAGAGTTGTCTGAAACCAAGACCGCCCTCGATACCTACACGACCCAAGCCACCGAACAACGCGCCCGCGCTGATGACCTCGCCGCCAAACTCGAGGAAAACACCAAAAACCTGAATGTCGCCCGCCAGGAACTGGGCCGCTGGAATGTTCTCGGCATCCAGCCCAATCAGATCGAGGATCTCAAGATCGCCCGCAAAAAGGCAGAATTGGAACGTGATTCGGAGAAGACCGCCAATACGGCGCTGAACAAGCTCTTTGTCCAAGCACAAAAGGAATTGGACACCTACAAGAATCCCAATAGCGAAGTGGTTTTGCCCGCCGGCCTCAAAGGAAATGTTCAGTCCGTCGGTCCCGCCAATGATTTCGTCTTCCTCAATATCGGTTCGAGCAAAGGCGTTCTGAAAGGCGGCAAGTTGATGGTTCGCCGCGGCGACAAACTCATCAGCAAGGTCCGCATCATCAGCGTCGCTGACAATCATAGCATTGCCAACGTCCTTCCCGAGTGGACCCAGGGTGGCCTGGGCGTCCAGGCCGGAGACGACGTCCTTTACTAAGTCGGCAATCCCATCGAAGGTGTGCTCATGAGAAAAGTGATTTTCAATTGTCTGGCTCTCCTCGGTCTGGCCTTCGTTCTCACGTCCCTCATCGGCTGCAAAGCGACCGAGGAGGACTTGTCCCGGAGCAACGAACGCCCCTGGAATACACCAAAGAATTGGGAATCCGGCCTCCCGTCCTCCATCTACGAGGGTCGTTAAGCCAACGCCCCCTTCAATGGACACTCCCCAAAAGGGCCGGATTTCTTCCGGCCCTTTTTCCTTTGTTGAGGCGCGATGAGCCTCCACCGCAAACCCCCGAGACGATCACAGGTTGAGTTTGCTCATAGTTAGGGTCTTGGGAACAATGCGCGAATGGTTTTTCGAGGAAGTCTCCCGATGAACTCGAACCGCCTAAAAGGCGGAACTCCGAACGTCTGTTCAACCGCGATTTTCTCAAGGTCACCGACGAAAATTCTTCCTGCCATCCCCTACTCGACTGTTAGTCTACGCCTCAACACCCGTTATGAAGACACCTCGACTCGCTTGGTTCCATTCGGCCCTGATCGCCTTGGCCCTGGACATCCCCACCCCCGTCCATGCCGACGCGACACGTTCGGGACTCGACAATGCCCGTCAACAACTCCAGCAAGCCAAGGTTCCGCAAGGATTAGAAGCCACCCTCTTCGCACTGGAGCCTCAGGTCGTGAACCCCGCCGACATGGACATTGATCACCGCGGTCGGGTGTGGGTGACAGAAGGCGCCAATTACCGGTCTTCCTTTCAGAAATGGGGAATGCTTCGCCCCGGGGGAGACCGGATCCAGATTCTCCAGGATACCAACGCTGACGGAGTCGCCGACAGTGCGAAGACCTTTTATCAGGATCCATCCATCAATACCGCCCTTGGTATCGCGGTTTTAGGAAACCGCGTCATCGTCTCCGCATCGCCCTATATTTTCGTGCTGACCGACACCAATGGTGATGACGAGGCTGACACGCGCGAACTGATATTTATCACAGACCCCAAGCAGGCAGATCATGACCATGCCGCCCATGCGTTTGTGTTCGGCCCGGATGGCCGTTTGTATTTTAATTTCGGCAATGCTGGAGGCTTTCTGAGAACGCCTACCGATGCACTGCGGAAGTTGCCACTCCATGGTAAAATCCCTGTCGAAGACCTCATGAAATGCCCGATCGCCAAGGACATTGAGGGGGTCGAGATCACCGCTGGGGGCCGGCCATTCCGCCAAGGCATGGCCTTCCGATGCGATCTCGACGGCTCGAGATTGGAGGTATTGGGACACAACTTTCGCAACAATTATGAAGTGGCCCCAGATTCCTTCGGCACGAGCTGGCAACCCGACAACGACGACGATGGCAATAAGGGTGTCCGGGTGAATTACGTGATGGAAGGCGGCAATTACGGTTATGTTGACGAGATGACCGGCGCCAGTTGGGGCCAAAAACGCACCGGATGGGAATCTGAAATCCCTCAACGGCATTGGCATCTCAACGATCCGGGTGTGGTGCCCAATCTCTTGCTGACAGGGGCTGGGTCTCCCACCGGGATTTGCGTTTATGAAGGCGATCTGTTGCCTCCAATTTTTCGCGGCCAGCCCATCCACTGCGATGCCGGCCCCAAGGTGGTGCGGGCGTATCCAGTTTCCGTGGACGGTGCGGGGTATCGAGCGGAGATCGCCGATCTCATGACCAGTGATGATAACTGGTTCCGGCCGAGTGACGTATGCGTCGCTCCAGACGGTTCCGTTTATATCGCCGACTGGAACGATTCGGGAGTGGGTGGTCACTACATGGCCGACCAGGCCTTGGCGACCATGACCGGCCGCATCTATCGCGTGGCCCCCAAAGGGCACAAGAGTACGACGCCCGCGATCGATCTGAATTCCGCGAAGGGCGCTGTCGCGGCCCTCCGTTCACCCAATGTCGTAACCCGCGGGCTGGCCTGGCAGAAGCTGAATGCCTTGCAGGGATCCGCAGAGAGTGAGTTGCTCAAACTTTGGAACGACGCCAATCCACGCTATCGTGCCCGAGCGCTTCAGCTTCTAGCCCGGATCAAAAGTTCCGAAGCGCGTTATGTCGCTCTCGCTCTAAAAGACTCAAACCCGGACTTGCGGGTCACAGGACTTCGGATTGCTAAAGAGCGTGGACTGGATCTGATCCCATTGGTCCAGGGATTGGTTTCGGACCCTTCTCCACAAGTGAGACGTGAATGCGCGTTAGTCCTTCGCCATCACAGATCCGCGGAGATGCCCAAACTCTGGGCTCAACTCGCCAGCAAACATGACGGGAAGGATCGATGGTATGTGGAAGCCTTGGGTATCGGTGCGGACAAGAATTGGGATGCCTGTCTGGGTGCTTACTTGGAACTAAAGAATGGGTTATGGAATACCACCTCCTCAAGGGATATCATCTGGCGTTCGCGCGCCAAGCGCACTCCGGAGTTGTTGGTGAAAATCATCCAGGACAAATCCACCACCGAAGCCGAGCGGCCAAGGTTCATTCGATCGCTTGATTTTCTGACCGGTCCAGAAAAAGACGCCGCGTTGCTACAGCTGCTAACTGCCGACGTGAAATAGAGACTCCTTTGGAGTGTCGGCAGTCCGCTGCCGCTCTGTTTTGCTTTCCACCGCGTTCGCTGTGCCAACAAATATCACTTCGCATTGAAAAGCGGTGGAGGGTCACCGCGCTCCAAAGCCACGTGCCGTTACTTGGCTGGTGAATAATCGGTGGCCTTGAGGAACACCGACTTCACGCCGCCAGGAATGGTCAATGAGCCACCGGCGGCTTTTTCACTGGCTTCACGCGCGGCCTTCCAGGCGGGATCCTGCCCAAAGCTACCGAAAGAGGCTTTGGCAGCTTCGGGTGACTTGTGGGTCAGGAAATAAAGGAGCGTCGAATCGGCAGCATCCTGACCAGCCATCTTGTGAAAGTACCCCTGGTTGCCGATTCCATGTTTGGCAAACAAGGCGATGGTATGATCGCGAAAGCGGGCGTCGATATTGGCCACCCGACCAGGAGGGGTCGTGTAAGTACGAAGTTCCCACACGCCACCGTGTGAGACATCTCCTTTGCGAACCGGCGGGGAATAAGGAGTGGTTTCCAGGAAGAAGTTTTCCGGCCCTTTCGCCAGAATAGGACCTGGAGCTTCCGACGCCTTGTAGGCTGCCTGCCAATCCGGATCCGCCATAAATGCTTTCCAGGAAGCTTCCCGCGCTTCGCGACTCGGATAGCGCAACAAAAAGTGCAACCGTTGATCCTTCGCATCCACCGGCATCCAGTAGCCGACACTTTCGATATGGTGCTTCTTGAAGAGACGCAGCGTGTGGTTGCGGAATCGATCATGCAACGCCTCGGCTTTGCCGGGGTTGATTGTGTAGATTCTCAATTCGTAACAGGCTGACGCGTTTGAAGAGCCTCCACTATAGCCAGATGCTGCACTGGAGTGGGAGTTGACCAAAACGTCCTGACGCGATGAGAGAGAACATCCGGTGATTGCCAAAGCGGCGAGTCCGCTGAGGCGGGCGAAAAGTTGACGGCGTGTCATAAATGTAAATCGGATTTGTTCATGCCGCCGCAAACAGGCCGACTTGGTCAACAAAAAATCACGGCTTGGGCCGCTTCCGACCGTCTTGGGCGCGACCAACGAACTCCAACAAACTGGGCGCGACCTTGGCGCGTGCCATGAACTCCGCAAGCTCGGTCAGTGAGTCGTAGCTCCCATAACACGCCAAACCCACCCGTTGATAATCGGTGCGATTGGTCCAATAACCATACTTATCGATCTTACCGCGCGTGATGGGATAGGCCTTTTGGATAAAGTCGGCGATCCGCGTCTTTTCGACATCGTTGTCGGCGAGTTGATCAAATGGACCATCGAAATAGTCATTCCTCTGGGCGCTAGCTTTTCGAATGGCTACCAGGACTCGGCGCTGGCTCCGAGCCCGATCCACCCAGTAAGCAAATCCAGTGCGCCGACCGATCAGTAGATCGTCACTCACCGGATCGAACGTGTCCGGCACCGGTTCTTCTTCGTTCAACACCCAAAAGAAATGTTTCCGCCCGCTATGGAACAGCAAAAAGAACTGGCAGCCGGATTCATCGAACGTCCGCATCACGAACGTCTCATCCGGACCCAATGCAAACCTTGTCGGCGGCTCCTGCCGCAACGCGTGAAGGCGGAAACGTACCGATTTTCCCCGGTAGGTGAGCCTCCAGTCCAACGGGGCTGTTTCCTGGAGGACCACCCCGTCCTTCTTGCCTGGCAACCACGATCGGACCAAGCGATTCGTGGTTGCCAGCGGGAACTCGAGAAATTCTGCATAAGCAAACGAGACAATCCCCTGTTCCCTCATGCCGTTGGCCAACCGTAGATTCCCCCAGAAAGCGCGGCCGGAAACCTGAATTTGGAAGTAGTAGTAATTTTCGGAGGGATAAACCGTCACCTCATCAGGAAGTTTCGCAACGACGTAGGCGAACATTGCCTGTGGATCTGTTGGATCGGGCTGTTGACTGAGCCAGCCCTCGACGAGTCGTTCGTGCAGTATCAGCAGCGGCTCACCCTGCGCCCCGTTCGACACGAAGTGACTCATGAGAAGGAACAGGCAGCCCAGGACCCCCATCCACTTCGGTATCCCGTTGGTTTGATTCCGCCGTGGGACACGGGGTGGGATCACCGCATCAGAATTCATAAGCCATGTTGGTGCGACCACATTGTGGACACCGGGATCGGTCGACACCCGGGTCGTCGGTGTACACAAACCCGCATTTTTCGCATCGAAACACACAGTCACTCGTGCGACCAGTTTCAAAGCCGCGGCGGCGGATTTCGTTGTGAAGGGCCAGGGCACCAATCCCACTGAGAATGGTGATCACGTAGAGGAAGATGAGTGTTTCGACGGGCACAATCAGCGGTTAGACGGTTCATCGGTGCCGGGCATTCCCCATTGAAAAACAACGCGGCCCCAAACGAGGTTGGTGGGATAACTGGCGACGGTCGGCAGCATGCCAGGCTTCGCTTCAAAACGGAGTTTGCGGGAAACATCGAGAGCCAGAGCATCGGCAACCTTGTTTCCAGAACTATCCATTAATTCCCCAGACAGTACCGCACCCAGGCCATTCACTTTGATTTGAACGATGGTAGGTTGTAACGGTTGCGGGCTGGTCCAATCCAAACGTGGCGGTTCAGTCACGAGCCTGCGGGAACTCAGGTCCCCCAGAATCCGAGCAGAAGTGCCATACGGACGAAGCCGCACGGGAGAGGAACCTGGCAGTTCTGGCAACGCTTCCACTTTTGGTACGGGAACAACTCGCACCTCCTGGAGGAGCGCACCCAGCAATTCCGGCTTGGTCGCCACCCCAAGACGCTGGCGCGCTGGCGCCGCATCGTCCAATGGATACGGTATGGATCCTCCCGACCTCGACCGCAATTCTTGGAGATTTAAGGCTTTGGGAATCGCTGCCGGATGGAACGGATGCGCCTCTAATGAACCATCGCCCGGTCCGAGAATGGCAGCGAAAATCGTCTGAGTCCGATGGGGAGGTGGCAATTCCGGTGCCACTGGCGCTTGCGCCAGAAAATAAATCGTCGCGCATTGTCCAACAAACAACAGCACGATGACGCTGATCCAGCGCTGGCGGGACCAAGCCAAGGGGGCCTGAGTGGGGTCGTGCGCAGGGAAACCGGCATTCATGGGACTGGAGGCACCGGGGCCGATGCATGAAATACACGGAGGATCCCGGCATCACGGGCAATGCGGCCAAGCGTCGTCATTCGCCCGTAGGTAACCGAAGCGTCGGCATGGATCCAGAGGGTTCGAGGGCTACCTGGTTGCGCTACCAACGCGGTCAACCGTTTTGCCAAGTCTAAATCGGTGATCAGTTGATTCTCAAAGAAGAGCCTTTCGGCGGCATCGATGCCGAGGATATACGAGGGTTCATACGAGGCTTGGGCGACACCGTTGGTATCCGAGGGCAATGTCAATTCAGTGCCCACAGGCAGCACCAGCCATCGATGCAACAAGGCGAAAAAGGCCAGCGGAAACAGGACGCACAACAAGGGCGCCGGGTCTAGATGTCCCCGGAAGAGTTTAGTGGTTCGGGGAAGTTTCATCGACTGCTGGGACCAGTGGAAGGCTCGTTAAATACCAACCGAGCCGCTTCACCGGATGCTTTCTCCATGTCGAGAACGATGGCATTCACGCGGCTCACCAAATAATTGTAAGCGGCATAACAGACAATCGCGATGGCAATACCCCCGCTGGCCGCATAAAGCGACTGCCACACTCCGCGAAATACTTCGGCAGGCGCGGCCGCACCTTGGCTGGCCTGAAGCTTACGGAACACGTCGACGAATCCCAATAATGTCCCCAATAACCCAACCAACGGACCAATTTGTGCAAATGTCGCCAAGACACTCAGATTAGCTTCCAACCGTGGTACTTCCGTCAGCCCAACCTCTTCCAACGCCTCCTGAAGCCGTTCACGGCCGTGTTCCCGGTTGAGGATCGCCGCCTTCACCAACCGGGACACTGGCCCCGGCGTGGCTTCGCAAATGGCCACAGCTTCGAAGGAATTGTTGCTCTTAAGCACATTCCTCACGCCGTTCAGGAACTCGATCGAATTGATCTGTTCGCGGTGATAATGAAGCAGTCGCTCGACGATGACCGCGATAGACCCAGCGCTCAGTAGCAATAAAGGTACGAGCATGATCCCGAATTTCCCAAAGAAACCCGGTTCCGCAGTGGTTTGAGTGGCGGTCTGCGCGAACAGCGCCAGTGTTAGCATGGGCCGTTTATAGGCGTAGATTCCCCCAGGGCAAAGGAGAACCGTGCAGCCGGTGTCGCAAGGGCGCCTCGCCGAGTTGTCGGAGATGGGGAGATCGGCTGTGCCCGCAATTGCCCGAAAGCGGTCGAGGACTTCCGCGCTACAAAGACACCACCCTTCGAGTCGCACGACGCTGTTCATTGGAGATGCGGCAGCCCTTTGCCACTTTTCCGCCCATCATCCAATGCGGCGCCGGTAACTCGGAGATGCGCCCCCGAGGGGGGGCGGAAACCAAAAATCCTTGATGCGTCGGCTCTATGAATTGTGGCATCGTCGTGTTACGAACGCACGCGAGCACGACTGCCCGAATCTGAATCTCGTGACGTCGTCGTTGACTTTGCCCGGTCTGAATCCATGAACGCTCCTCTGTACAAAAATCCGCGAGACCCGCAAGCACACCTGAACCCTCTGCGACGCCTCGATCGTGCTCCCGGGACATGGCTGTCAGGCGGGATCGCAGCACTCATCTTCTGGGCGGGGTCCCTGGGAAACTTCGGCGTGCTGCAAGCTCAAACCCCCGCTGAACTCGCCTTTTTCGAAGAGAAGGTCAGACCCCTTCTGATCGAGCATTGTTACGAATGCCACAGCGCCCAGTCGCAAAAACTCAAAGGTCAATTTCTGGTCGATTCACGCGACGGCATCCGCCGTGGCGGAGAATCCCGCCAGGCCTCGGTAGTGCCCGGCGACGTCTCTGCCAGCCGCCTGATCACCGCGGTGCGCTGGACAGATCCAGACCTCCAAATGCCCCCAAAAAAACGGCTCAGCACCGCGCAGGTGGCGACACTGGAAGCCTGGGTGAAAATGGGCGCACCCGATCCGCGTGAAGCTGACCCCACGACGGCCAAAAGGCGTCCTATGACTCCTGAAGAAGCTAAGGAATACTGGGCCTTCAAGCCTCTACAGACGCCGGCCATCCCCTCATTGAAACCCGCGGCAGAGCCGACATCCTCGGAGCCAAGAACTGCCCTGGACCGGTTTGTCCTATCGCGATTGCAGTCAGAAGGCCTGAGTTTATCGCCACAGGCCGAACGCCGGGTCCTGTTGCGGCGCGCGGCGTTTGCTCTGACCGGTTTACCACCGAGTCCCAGCGACATCGATCTTCTCGAACGGGACTCGTCGCCGGAGTCTCTTTCACGTGCCATCGATCGTCTCCTGGCCAGCCCGCAGTACGGTGAACGTTGGGGACGCCACTGGCTGGATGTCGCCCGGTTCGCAGAGAGCAGCGGCTTCGAGCACGACTATGACCGACCGACCGCCTGGCACTACCGGGACTTTGTGATTCGAGCCCTGAATGACGACATGCCCTACAACCAATTTGTGCAATGGCAACTGGCCGGCGATGAATTGGAACCGAACAATCCCATAGCCCTGATGGCGACCGGGTTTCTGGGAGCCGGCGTTTTCCCAACCCAAATCACCGCCAATGAGGTCGAACGCGTGCGCTATGATGCCCTGGACGACATGGTCACCACCACCGGGGTTGCCTTCCTCGGGTTGAGCGTAGGCTGCGCGCGATGTCACGACCACAAATTCGACCCTATCGCCTCAAGGGATTATTACCGGCTGCTATCGACGTTCACCACGACGGTGCGCAGCGAAGTCGATCTGGACCTAAACCCCGAAGCGAACGCACACCAGCTGCGTCGCTGGGAAGGCGAACATGCCGAGCGGAATGCTGCGTTGAAGGATTATGAAACCACTTCGCTAGAATCGGCTTTTCAGGAGTGGGTCTCACACCCAGCCAATCGTCCCGAACTCCCTCCATGGTTGATCCTCGAATTCACCGAAGCCAAATCTATCGGCGGTGCCACACTCACGCCTCAAACCGATGGCTCCTTGCTCGCCTCGGGAAAGAATCCGGACTTCGACACCTACCACTTGACTGCGCGTGTTCCCGCCGGGGAATGGAGCGCCTTGCGCGTGGAGGCGCTATCACACGCCTCGTTCACCAAAGGAGGTCCAGGCCGCGCCGACAACGGTAACTTTGCCCTGAGCGACCTTCATGTAGTAGTCCGACCCGTCGGCAACAACCAGCCCACCAATGTCGTCCGCCTAACCCAACCCAAAGCCACTTTCGAACAGAAGGGGCTTCCAGTGGCATCGGTCATTGACACCGAAAAGAAGACCGGTTGGGCCATTGATCCACGATTCGGGAAAGACCATGCGGCATCGTTTGAGTTCGCAGAACCCACGAGGTCCGATGTGGAAATGGACTGGGTCATCACGCTCAAGTTTGAGGTCAACAACCGTCACGCCATCGGACGCCCTCGGCTCTCGCTGAGCGGCCGCGCTTACGAAGGTCTGGCATCGAGTCCCTTCAAGGCGCCCGCGCTGGAGTTGGTTGGTAAACCCATGCGCCGCGCGCTGGACGCCGCACAAGCCTGGACCACGCCTGTCTCACAGCGAACTCCCGCGCAGATGGAAGCTCTGCGTCAATGGCATCGGTGGCTGGATTCAGGTTGGCGCGCCCGCAGTGAGGCGGTGAGCGCTTCCCTTGCCGCCAAACCAAGACCCGAACTTACCAAGGTATTAGTCGCGACAGAAGGACTGCCCGCGGTGCGAATGCACACGCAAGGCGCGGACTTTTTTGAGAAGACGTTTTTTCTGAGACGCGGCGACGTGAACCAGAAGCAGGACGCCGTGCCTGCGGGATTCCTCCCCGTGCTCATGCGGCAGCCAGAAACCCGTTGGGTGGAACCTCCCCCCACCGGTTGGCGAACTTCCTATCGCCGTCGTTCCTTGGCTCGTTGGCTCACCGATCTGCACGACGGGGCCGGGGCATTGCTGGCACGCGTCATGGTGAATCGTGTCTGGGCGCTGCATTTCGGTCGTGGTATTGTCACCACCCCCAATGATTTTGGGATTCAAGGCGAACTGCCAACCCACCCGGAAGTGCTCGAATGGCTGGCCCAAGAATTTGTGCGCAGCAACTGGTCGATGAAAGCCCTGCATCGGCTCATCCTGAACTCTGCCGTTTGGCAGCAGACGTCCTCCCAGACAGCACGCGAGGCCGCGATGGTGCCTCGGATGGCCCAAGCCGCCCAAGTGGACCCATCGAACGTACTGCTCTGGCACTACCCGCGAAAACGTCTCGAAGCCGAGGTCATCCGAGACCATGTGCTGGCTGCCAGCGGTCAGTTGGATCGACGCATGGGCGGCGCGGGAACGTTGGACGAAAACCATCTTCGCCGGAGTGTCTATTTCATGGTCAAACGCAGCCAATTGAGCCGGAGCTTGCAATTGTTTGATGCGCCCGACGCCGTGCTGAGCGCCGCCAACCGTCCGGCGACCATCACAGCACCCCAGGCTTTGATGTTCCTAAACAGCCCTTTCGTCCGGCAACGCGCTGTCGATTTCGCCCGACGCCTCCTACCCGAATACGCGGTGTCCGCGGAACGCGCCGTCCGACAGGGCTATGAATTATCGGTAGGGCGCCCACCCACAGCCACGGAACTGACCGACGCCACGACCTTCCTCGAGCAACAAGCAGCAGCCTATCGGGATGACGTGGCGTTGAACGCCCTCAAGGTCAGGGAGTATGCCTTGATCGATCTGTGTCAGGTTCTATTCGGCCTCAACGAATTCGTGTACATAGAGTAGCTGTAGGGATTGATTTTTTGTGCAGAGATCACAGGTTGTCTCCATGGATTTGATGAACCTGGACCATGTTCCGGCCTTTGTAACCAAAGATGGATCCGAGATACGCGAGTTGCTGGCCTATCGCAATTCTTGTATTCGCCATCAAAGCCTGGCCGAAGCGCGCCTGCTCCCTGGGCAAGCCACCGAGGAGCATTATCACATCAAAACCGAGGAAATCTACTACATCACCCACGGCTCTGGACGCCTGCGGATCGACCAAGAACTGCGCGATGTCCACACCGGCGATGCCATCGCCATACCACCGGGCAAGCGGCACAAACTCTGGAATACCGGAACTGGGGTGCTTCGGCTGTTGTGCTGCTGCGCACCCTGCTACGAGCACGGCGACACCATCATCACAGAGACTGGCGCCTGATCCAGCCCGGGGCTATTGCTTGGACCTGGAATGATGAATTGAGCAGATATATCGAATGAAACCCAAATCAGTCCGGCTTTTTGTCAAACCTGGCTGTCCCTGGTGCACCGAGGCTGTAGAATGGCTCGACGCCAAAGGGATCCCCTATGAACTGCTCGATGTGATTCGCAATTCCAAAGCACGGGCGGAGATGTTCGAACTGACCGGACAGACCAAGGCGCCTAGCGTTGAGGTGGATGGTGAGGTCCTGGCAGATTTTGGGGCTGATGAATTGGAAGTCTGGTGGGAGGGCTCCGGCTTCGACGCCTAGGCCCGGCTCGTCGTTGGAGTTGCCCGGCAACCTTCTGAAGACCGACCATGGCACGCGCGTTCGCGATAGGTTCCGCGGCTCCATTCCTCGTCAGCCTTCGTGTCGCAGGAGTCCTGCTGGGAATCGAACTTATCGATTTATTGCTGCCACTCGGACTGGACCGCTTCGGCATTCGCCCTCGAGAATGGATCGGACTAGAAGGCGTGATCTTCGCACCGCTGCTTCACCAAGGATTCGGTCACGTCGTGTCCAACATCGGCCCATTGCTCGCCCTGATGCCTCTGCTGCTCGGGGATCGACGCCAGAGACCGTGGATGGTTTTGGGTTTCATTTGGATCATGGGAGGGCTTGGCACCTGGTTACTGGGGCGTGGTGGCGCCATCCATATTGGCGCTAGCGGCGTGGTTTACGGCATCGCCGCTTATCTCGTCTTCGCAGGCATCTTCGGTTCCAGTTGGAAGGCAACCCTGATCGCCATCGTTGTCGTCCTCGTCTATGGCGGCATGGTTCATGGGCTGCTCCCGCAGACCGGGCCCGTCTCCTGGGAAGGACATCTGGTTGGCGCTGCCTCAGGCGTCATCGCGGCTTGGAGAAATCGGTCGCGAATAAAGTCCAAACCACTCATTTCTTAAACCTAAAAAGTAGAGGCGCCAGCGGAGAGCGTTGGAGATTATCAACAGCGTGGGCGTCTTAATTGAGCCACTCAACGTGATGCGGGCTGACGCGTTCGCCTCGGTGAGTGAGAATTGTCGGGGACAATCACGATTCAGAGCGCTCGCTCCAATTGGCGGCAAAGCGTCTTGAGAATTTGAATGCGGGCGAACTTCTTGTCATTGCCGGCCACCAGCGTCCACGGCGCATACTCCGTGCTGGTGTGGGCCACCATGTCGTGAACCGCCATCATGTGGGTCTCCCAGTTTTCACGGTTGCGCCAGTCTTCTGCGGTGATTTTGTACTGCTTGAAGGCAACCGATTCCCTTTCGCGGAAACGACGCAACTGTTCTTCCTTGCTGATGTGTATCCAAAACTTGGTCAACACCGTGCCGTGTTCGCTGAGATGTTCCTCGAACATGTTCAATTCACGGTAAGCGCGGGACCATTCCTCGGGGTGTGCAAAGCCTTCAACTCGCTCCACTAGCACACGCCCATACCAGGACCGGTCAAAGATCGTCACCAGCCCATTGGCGGGCAGATGACGCCAGAAGCGCCAGAGATAATGGTGCGCGTGTTCCTCATCCGTCGGTGCAGCAATGGGGACGACTCTAAAGAGCCTTGGATCCATCGCGGCTGTGACGCGGCGGATCGCGCTGCCTTTGCCTGCCGCATCCCAGCCCTCGAAGACAATCACATTGGCCATCCGCTTCTGGTACGCTGCCCATACGAGCGCGTTCAATCGCGCTTGGTATTTGGAGAGCTTCTTCTCGTAAGACTTGCAAGAAAGAGACTGGGACAAGTCCACCTGATCCAGAATTGTGGCTTGTTTGACATACGGGAAACCCGACTTCGGCGTCGAACGGGGGCGAGTTGGCTTGTTCCGATCGGCGCGGGCGAGTCGCTTTTCCATCGCTTCGAGAATGATCCGCGCGGCGGTCAGGTCTCGGTAGCGGCTATCGGTGGCTTCGACTAGGTGCCACGGAGCGTGCTCGGTATCGGTCTGACGCAGCGCTCTTTCGGAAACATCGACGAACTTTTTATAAAGCTTTTGGTGCGCCCAATCGACAGGCAACACTCGCCAATGAGTCCGTGGGTCGTTGTCGAGATTCTTTAACCGGCGAGCCAGCATCTTGGCCGAGAGATGAAACCAGAGTTTGACGATGACCGCTCCGTCGTCGACCAGCATTTCCTCAAAGAAACTGATGCGTAACATCGCAGCATCTAGCGCATCATTTTTGATATTCCCATGCACACGCTGTATCACCGGTTGCGTGTACCATGAACCGAGGAGCAACCCGATACGCCCACGCGCTGGCAACGCCTGCCAAAAATGCCAATAGAATGGATGTGAACGCTCCTCTTCGGTCTCATGCCAGAAGGCATGGGTGTCGAGACCACGCGGGTCGAACCACTCGTTGAGCCGGTGCACCACGTCCCCTTTTCCGGCGCCATCGACGCCAGAAATAATCACAATAACGGGCACGCGGACCGCTTTGAGCGCGAACTCTGCCTGAACCATTCGCGCACGTAATTTCGGCAGCGTTCGGTCGTATTCTTTTTTCGGGATCGTTCGACCCAGTTCTGCATTTTCAAACATAGGGGGCGATTCCCAGTCAAAGGGCGTCCTATTCCAGAGAGGACAAGCCAACTTCAGCCAAGGACCCAGCCTCTACGCCCTGCGCTACTCGGTCGCAACACCAAAATTGGCAACATCCAACTGGAATCCGACTACAAGAGGAGCGCCTCTCCGAGTTACCGACGTTGGAGATGGGTCGTCCCGGGAATTCCCCAAAAGCGGCGGAGGACCGCCGCGCTCAAAAAGAAAAAGCCCTGCGGGAATGAACCCGCAGGGCTTGATTAAAGGAACCGACTAAACGGATTGAAGTTCGATTAGAACTTGTAGATCACGTTGAGCGCGAGGCTCAAGTCGTTTCTGTCGCCACCGGCGCCGATGGTGCCGCGGCTCGCATGATCCCAGCGGACTTCCGCACGGGTCACAACATTGGCCCACAGCGCGTAGTCCACGGTGAAGGTGTAGGCGAAGATTTCTTCGTTGTTTTCACCCACATTGACGCTGCCGAAGATGCCGCCGCTGCTGGTGGCATATTCGCCGCGACCGTTCAACTTGATCTGCTCGGTCAGCTGATAGCTGGCATAGAGTGACGTGACGCTGGCGAAACCACGGCTCAAGCCGCCGTTGTTGGGAACACCCGGATTGTTGCCAGCCATAGCAGCACCAGGATTGTCGCCCTTGTGGCTGAGGTAGTCATAAGCAGCACCCACGGTGAACCCAGTGATCGGGGTCGACATCGTGCCACCAACATAAATATTTAACAGGTCGTTGTTCCCTCCATCCACGCCGCCGTCAACCACGCCAGCGTACAGCGAGCTGCCTTCGAGGAAACCAGTGCTCTCAGGAGCCTTCACGACGATACCCGCCATGTAGGTCTTGATGGACTGGGTGCGGACCTTGCTATTGATCGCAGGGCCGTTCCAGGTGTTCGCGACACCGGCGCTGGCGCCGAAGATCTCGCTGAACTGATAGGTGGCGAGGACGCCTTGGTGACCGAAGGGCTCAATGGTGTAACCCATGCCACGGCTGAAATTCGGGTTGGCGTAGGCGTCGGCCGTCTCGTAACCGATGATCGGGTCGAACTGACCGATCTTGAAGTCGATGCCGTTACCCACCGGGGCGCGCAACGCCACATAGGCTTGCTTGACAGCGATTTCGCTGGCTCCACCCCTCGAATCGCTCAAACGACCCGGCATGCCCGCCGCGTCAGGTCCAAACCACATGTCCGCTTTGTAACCAGCAGACCAAGTGCCTTCGTCGAGAGGCTTCTCGAGGGCAATCTTCACCACGTTCAGGTTGAAACCGTCCTGACGGTCGCGGCCTGTGTTGTTAAAACGGGTGGTGACGTCGTTCTTGGAACCAAAATTCCAGATCGCCGCCGTATCCACGTAACCATAAAGGCTTGTGGAGCTGAGCGCGGTACTCACCGGGTGCTCATCCGCTTGAACCATCGCCATGCCAGCCACGCTGGTGAAAGCCATCGCCAATGTTCGCTTATTCAACTTCATCGTTGTTCCTCCTGAGATGTACTACTGTTGTGCTTTGCTATTACGTTATGTTTGCGGGCCAAAGACAGTTTGGCCAGGCGCCTAAATGGCGCATACTGGAGACGACATTAGGCAGGCGCCAAATGGCCGTGCAACGGTTTTTTCAGGTGATTCGTCCTCTGAACCCTCAAAAACGTCGTTTTAAGTCGCCTTCATGCAACCCATTCCATTTACTCCACAGCCAGAGTTCGCCTGCCGCTTGACTTCCAAGGCCGGTTCCGGATTCTCAAAACCATGCCGATTTACGAGTTCGCATGCCCCAAGTGCCGGCGCATCTTCAGTTTCCTTTCGCGTCGGATACAGCCCGAACAATCCCCTTCCTGCCCCAAATGTGGGCGCAAAAACCTTACCAAGGAGGTCAGCCGCTTCGCCATGATCAGAGGCGTCTCCGAACCCAAAGCACCCTCCGAACCTGTCGAGGGAGATACGTCCGGGATGCCAGACATCGACGACCCCCGTATGGAACGTGCGATGTCCGAAATGGAGCAAGTCATGGATCACTTGGATGAGAACAACCCCAAGCATATGGCCATCATGATGCGCAAAATGAAGGACATGATGCCCCCAGGGACCCTTCCTAAGGAGATGGACATTGCCATTCGGCGATTGGAAGCCGGGGAAGACCCGGAAAAGATCGAGGAAGATATGGGAGATGTCTTCGGCGAAATGACAGGGGAAGACAGTTCCGCAGGTGGCGGAGGCGGTGGGCCCTATGCCAAGGACCCCGGCCTTTACGATTATTGATCTCCAGGGTTGGGTCATCGATGGTTAGTCTGTTCCGAAGGCCGCAATCGCCGCCCTGACCGCTCGTGCAGACCATTTATTTCGATTACAACGCCACCACAACACTGGATCTCGAGGTGCGTGAGGTGATGATGCCCTTTCTCGGTGACGTGTGGGGTAACCCCTCCAGCGTCCATCGGATTGGTCGCGCCGCCCGTAGCGCCCTGGACGATTGCCGATATCGGCTCGCAGAACTGTGGCGCTGCAAACCCAGCGAAATGGTATTCACCAGTGGTGGCACGGAATCCAATAATCTGGCAATATTTGGCACAGCGCGACTCCTCAAACCCCGCGGGCGACATCTGATTACCAGCGCCGTCGAACATCCAGCCGCCCTGCATGCCTTCGATCAACTCGAACGCCTCGAGGGGTTTGAGGTCACCCGCCTTGCCGTGGACGCCCATGGCCGCGTTGAATTGCAGGCATTAATGGACGCCACGCGCCCCGACACCACTCTCGTCTCCGTCATGGCCGCCAACAATGAGGTCGGCACCCTTCAACCCATCGCCGAAATCGGTGCTTGGTGCCGTGAGCGAGGGATTCGATTTCATACCGATGCGGTTCAAGCCTTTGGAAAACTGCCGTTCTCAGGCATGGATGCCTTCCACGCCGACCTGGTTTCCGTGTGTGCCCATAAATTCCATGGGCCCAAGGGAGCCGGCGCCCTGTTTATCCGCTCTCCGCTCCAACCCATTCCCATACTGGTAGGTGGGGGACACGAAAACGAACGCCGAGCCGGCACCGAGAACCTTTCAGCCATTGCCGGACTGGTAGAGGCATTTGCCCGTTTCGTCCCAAGTCCCGTATTTTCTGAACAACAGCTACGGCCAATGGTTCTGGAATTGAGTCGCGCCGTCCAATCTCTGCCCGGTGTCACTGTGCGAGGGGATCCAACTCTGGGGCTCTCCAACACCCTCGCATTCACCGTGGCCGGGTGCGACAGCATGGCACTTCTGGCTGGGTTGGATCTTGAAGGAATCTGCGCCTCCAGCGGTTCCGCCTGCTCTGCTGGCTCCCTGGAACCTAGTCATGTGCTGAGGGCCATGGGCGTCTCTGAAGCCGAATCCAATGCCTTGGTTCGATTTTCACTCGGCCGCAAATCCACAGCGGAAGAAGTTTCTCTCGTGATCGACGCATTGCCCAGTGTGCTTCGCCAAATCCGAGGTGGTTAGACGGGAGCTTACCGCCAACGCACCGTCATCCCTCCACACCCTCTCGCCCGCCGATGAATCTCAGTTCCCCCGCCCCAGAACCAGCGCCAAGCGCTCTCCCGCCGCTGGTCCCCGGCACGCTTTATCTGGTGGCCACGCCCATCGGCAATCTGGAGGACATCACATTGCGCGCCCTACGTGTCCTGCGTGACTGCACGGTCGTCGCCGCGGAGGACACCCGTAGGACTGGTCAACTCCTCACCCATTTTGGTCTCCACAAACCCTTGCTGAGCTTCTTCAAGTTCAATGAAGCACGGCGCTCCGTGGAACTCGTCGAACGATTGAGCCGTGGGGATATCGTCGCCCTGGTATCGGATGCTGGCTCGCCAGGAATCAGCGATCCCGGCCAGCGATTGGTCGCGGCGGTCGTCGCCGCCGGCCTCCGCGTTGAACCCATCCCCGGCCCCTGCGCCCTAATCGCCGGCCTCATAGCCAGCGGGTTGCTCACCGACGAATTCCACTTCGTCGGGTTCCTGCCGGTCAAGTCCGGTCAACGCGCTCGTCGCCTGTCTGAACTCGCCGCGATAGCCGGCACGCTGGTCCTCTACGAATCGCCCTACCGGATTGAGAAACTGGTCTCGGAACTGGCTGAACTCCTGCCCAACCGACGCGTCGTCCTGGCACGGGAACTCACCAAAAAATTCGAGGAATGGTTGCGAGGCACCCCGGCTGAAATCGCCGCCAACCTCCAGGCCCGACCCCGCAAAGGAGAATTCGTCGTCATGGTGGAGGGCCGAGAAACTACCTGAGCCGTCCCACTTCATTCCTTGTTCCTGGCCGGCCACTCACGGCTTGCACTTGTCGCCAGTTGTTCTTATTTCGGTCGCCGTTCAATTCCGTTTACTCATGTCCAAGACACGCGTCCTCCTGACCACCACGTCGTTTCAAGACACGCCGGGTTCGCATCACGACCTGCTTGCCGCGGCCGGGTTTGACGTCGTTCGCGAGCGGGGTCCACTTTCCGAAGGGCGGATGCTGGAACTCGCCGGCGACTTCGATGCCTACCTCTGTGGCGACGACGCGATGACCCGCGCCGTGATCTCGAAATCGCTGCCTCGATTAAAGGTCATCTCAAAATATGGGATCGGTTTGGACAAGATTGACGTCCGGGCTGCGACGGATCTCAAAGTACCGGTTTTGTTTACGCCTGGGGTAAACCATACCACGGTTGCCGAACACACATTCGCCCTCCTGCTCGCCGCTGTTCGCAATCTCGTGGTCGAAGCCAATCATACCGCAGCGGGGCGGTGGACCCGCATCACCGGCAATGAGCTGTGTGGCAAGACCCTCGCCATCGTCGGGTTCGGTCGCATCGGCAAAGAAGTTGCCGTCCGAGCCCATGCTTTTGGTCTCAAGCTGGTGGGCTATGGCAACTATTGGGACGAAGATTTTGCCCGGTGGTACGGTATCGAGCGAGTCGCCACCATCGACGACGCGCTAAGACTTGCCGACATCGTGTCGCTGCACACCAAACTCACCCCGGCCACTCGCCATCTCATCAACGCCAAGAATCTGCCGTTGCTGAAGCGAGGCGCCGTTATTGTGAATTGCGCCCGGGGCGAAATTTTGGAGCTGAGCGCCTTGGTTGATGCCCTAAAGAGCCATAAGTTGCTGGCCTATGCAGCGGATGTTTTGGATCAGGAACCGCCACCTGCAGACCATCCGTTGCTCGGCTTGCCCAATGTGATTATCACGCCCCATATCGGCTCGCGGACGCACGAAAGCGTCCAGAGGCAAGCGACCTGTGCCGTTGAAAATCTGACGCGTTATTTGACCGGCCAGAAACCCATAGCCCAGGCCAACGAATTTTAGGCGAGACGCCCCGCGCAAAAACTCCGAACTCAAACGCCAACGCTCGCAGCACCGCACCGAACCTTATGCCCGAAACCTATTACATCGTTCCGGAAGTCCAGCACAATACCTTGGTCGAAGCGGCCTACCGCCATCGTGGATTCCTGGCCGACGAAGCCGACGAAGGGGCTCGACTTTGTGCCGAAGCTTCCCGACATGGCATCCGCACTCATAATGGCATTAAGGCGCTCCATTTGGATCATTTGTTCGGTTCGGGTTCCAAAGGATGCGTCCCGGGTGCGCAAATCGAAGAACGCCCCAGCCGGTTTCCCGCGGCCAAAATCTGGAATGCCAACAAAAAACTGGGTCAATCGACAGCCTACCGCGCACTAGCTGAAGCCATGCGACTCGCCGATCAATTCGGTGTCGGCACGGTATCGGTCGACAACGCCTTCCATTATTTGTGGGGAGGGGGTTATGTGATGGAGGCGGCGAAACGTGGTTACATTGCCTACACCAATTGCACTGCCGCACTCGCCGAAGTGGTGCCTTTCGATGGTAAGTTTCCCACACTCGGCACCAATCCACATTCCTGGGGTTTCCCTACCACCGACAGCGTCGGGTTTCCGATTGTCATCGACTGGGCCACGTCCGTTGTCGCCATGGGCCGAGTACAGCAACTCAAGCGGGAAGGAAAATCCCTGCCACCCATGGCCGCCGTTGACAAGGATGGCAAGCCCACCACCGACCCCAATCAGGCAGTTTCGCTTCTGCCTTTTGGGGCGCACAAAGGTTATGGCCTTTCCCTGATCAACGAACTCGTGGCGGGATACGTCGGCGGATCACTGCCCACGCTCCGCAGCCGTTGGGAACAGCAACCCGAGGAGAAGCACACCTGCGTGTTCTTCTTCCAAGTGATTCATCCCGACGCCATCAGTGGCGGCGCCTTCGCCAAAGGGCGCAGCCAAGGATCCAATGTAAAGGCCGTCATCCAAGATGTGCTCGGTCACGGCAATGAGAACTGTCTGCTCCCAGGCCAGGTCGAAGCCGAATGGGCCAAACGAACGGCCCAAGCCGGCGGATTGCTTTTCACCCAGGCCGAACTTCAGGCGTTCAACGAACTGGCCACAGAATCGCGGCAACCGCTCTTGGACCTCCACTCGCTATCGACCATCGTTTTTTGATCCCTGATCCCCGATTGAGTTGTTTCCAAGTGCCCTTCAGAATCCATCAAACGAGTCGAGTCCGCCCAGTCACACGCATAGTCTCCCTAAGGTCATGAGCCTCCCCATCAAACCCGCCAATTCCGTCGCCTTCGACCAGGTATCCCTTGGCGAAGTCATGCTTCGCCTTGATCCCGGTGAAGGCCGCGTGCGAACCGCTCGTTCCTTCACTGCATGGGAAGGAGGCGGCGAATATAATACGTCGCGTGGCTTGAGAAAATGCTTCGGCTACAAGACCGCCGTCTGCACCGCCTTTGTCGACAATGAAGTCGGCCGTCTCATCGAGGATTTTATTATGCAAGGCGGCGTCGCGACGGACTTCATCCAGTGGCGCGAAGACGACGGTATCGGACGCACCGTGCGCAACGGACTGAATTTCACCGAACGTGGCTTCGGCATCCGCGGCGCTGTCGGCGTGCCCGATCGCGGCAATACCGCTGCCTCCCAACTCAAACCCGGCGATTTCGATTGGGACCAAATATTTGGCAAGGTCGGAGCCCGTTGGTTCCATACCGGGGGCATCTTCGCCGCGCTTTCTGCAACCACCGCCCAACTCACCATTGAAGCCGTCCAAGCCGCCAAACGGCATGGCACCATGGTCTCCTACGATCTCAATTATCGTCCATCGCTCTGGAAAACCATCGGCGGATTGAAAAAGGCCCAGGAGGTCAATCGTGAGATCGCCAAATACGTCGATGTCATGATCGGCAATGAGGAAGATTTCACCGCGTCGCTCGGTTTCGAAGTTCATGGCGCGGATCACTCGCTCGCCACCATCGAAACCGATGCCTTCAAGCAAATGATCGAGACTGCGGTAAAAGAATTCCCTAACTTCAAGGTCGCCGCCACCACATTGAGACGTGTCATCACAGCCACCAAAAATGATTGGAGCGCCATCCTTTGGCACGACGGCAATTTTTTCGAAAGTCGCAAGTATCCGGAGCTCGAAATCCTGGACCGAGTTGGTGGAGGCGACAGTTTTGCCTCAGGCCTTCAGTTTGGGTTCATGCAGTTCAACGACGCGCAAAAAGCCGTCGACTACGGCGCGGCACACGGCGCCCTGGCTTCGACCACCCCCGGCGACACCTCCATGGCCACCCGCAAGGAGGTCGAGAAACAGATCAGCGGCGGCGGCGCTCGAGTCGTACGCTGAGCCGATGGCGGCCGATTTTTTAGAGTGCCGACTGCCCGCTGTCGCTCCCTCCGGATAGCCACGTTGTGAGTCTCTTCGTGTGAGATGAGACCCGCCTGAAAGGGGATCTCACACGAAGACGGGAGGGGAATTCCCCCTAAAACCACCCCAACCGGTGTCGATTGACTCGATACAATCCGCCGAGAATTCGTGCGAAAGTGACGGCTGAAAACAAATGATTAAATCCGTCGATAAACGCCGCCACAATCTTCATAGGGATCCCGGAAACCATATCACCAACCTCACCCGTTAGGGCGTTGATGCCAATCAACAGACCAAAAACCACCAACGTCAGGAAATAGTGCCCAACAATGGCGCCGATCGATCGCAAGCCGATCAGGGGGTTGAGTGCTGCGAGTGTGTCGAACATCGAGACCAGCATGAAGGCCATGGGAAGATAGAGGGCACCTAGAACCAGCAATCCAACGCCAATGGCCGGGTGAACAAAGAACAGCGCCACCAATCCTGGACCCAATACGAGCGCAAACGTCCCAATCCACTTTAGCGCGGGATCGATAATGTCCGAATACCAATCGGTGAAGTCAGGCCACTTCGGCAGCACGGATTCTCCCTGGCCGGAACCATTGAGCACCGATTGCAGCATCGATGCCGTGTACCCCAAATAGAATACTGTCAGTGAGAACGCCCAAAAGCGGCCAATACTGGAAAGAAACCCCAGCACCGTCAAAAAGATGGAACCCGCTGCCAGGATCAAGCATCCATCGCCTCGAAAGGGGTAGGAAAACGAATCCAGGATCCAACTGAAATAAGACTCTTCTCCGAGATCATCGTCGGATCGTTTGGAAGCGGAGGTGGGTTTCCTCCCCTGGATGTTAGAAGTCACACCCGGAAACAGAGTGGAGAGGCTCCGCCACTCCGGCAATCCGTCGTACCAGACCAAGTCGTCGGGCGAAACCGAGCCGCTCTCCAGCATGCTGCGAACCGCCGAACCTGGGAACGGTCCAATCTGTTCACCGTTCTGAAGCAAAAAGAGTTGATCGGTCGGATGGTTCAAGACTTGTCGAGGTGTTGTCGCTCTCAGTGCCTACCTCAACCTTCCATGGCACTAAAGGAAATTCCATTCAGCAATTCTCACAGGGCTGCATCCAGCTAAACAATTCAGCTCGCGGAACTTCAATAATCGCTCAGACAGTCCTGTCTACTGTTTCACGGACGGCCAGTCGGCGCCACCCTCAACCGCCCGACGCGCGCGTTCAGTTTCCTACCAACGCCCCTCGGCCACTCGAGCCCGCACAGGTTTGGTAACCTGCAGCCAAATCGACTATCAACCTTCTGGAGATGATCGAGACTTGCAGATCTCCGAAGATCCCGAGATTCTGCCAGGGTGATTTCATCAAACCGTGCGAGTTCGATGCGGCTGGAATCTGTGGATGCCCTGCGCGGGTTGGTGATGGTGCTGATGGCATTGGACCACGTGCGTGACTATTTTCATCAATCCCAAGTCAACGCCACCGACCTTGCCGAGACCTCCGTTCCATTGTTTCTAACCCGATGGATGACTCATTTTTGCGCTCCCATCTTTGTCTTTCTGGCCGGCGTCGGAGCATTTTGCACGGCCAACGCCAAGGCAATGATCGCAACTTAAGTCGCTATCTGGCTGGGCGCGGGGTTTGGCTGATTCTCTTGGAATTCACATGGGTTAAGTGGAGTTGGGGTTTCAATTTCAATTACCAATTCGTCGCGGGGCAAGTCATATGGGCTCTCGGGGTGTCCATGGTCTGTCTCGCCGGCCTTATTCGGTTGTCTCGTCCGGCATTGCTCCTTGTTGGCAGCTCCTTGATCCTATTCCACAACGCGTTCGATTTCATTCAACTCGAAAAGAGTCACCCACTCTTTGCTATTTGGTCGGTGTTGCATGGCGGCGAACTCATTCCTCTAGGTTCCTGGAGCCGGTTTTTTCCGCTATATCCATTGATCCCTTGGATTGGCGTGATGGCCTTGGGATACGGTTTTGGAGCCGTCTTCTTGCTACCCGACGGCCCGCGCCAACGCGTCATTGCGCGCTGTGGAATGGCCTTTCGGCGGGCTTTCTGCTCCTACGCTGGACCAATTTGTACGGCGACCCGCAACCCTGGTCACGCGCGCTTCCCTGGGATCGAATCGTGCTATCCTTCGTCAATTGCAACAAATACCCACCATCCTTGCTGTACCTCTGCATGACGCTTGGTCCCGGGCTTTGGCTATTGTCCTGGCTGGACGGGACAAAACGGCCGTTGCCTGGGTTTTTCATCACATTTGGACAGGTACCGCTGTTGTATTATCTGCTGCACATCCCCTTGATTCATCTGCTCTCCGCAATTGCGGCTTCTCTGTTTGGCACAGCTGCCGAAAGCGCGTTTATTTGGAGTCAAGCGCCGTTTCGTGGCGCCCCAGAAACCTTTGGATATCCGCTGGGTATCACTTACGTGGCTTGGGTAGCGGTTGTCGGCATGCTCTACCCAGTTTGCCACTGGTACAAAGGCTACAAACGCCAACACCGGCATCTCTGGTGGACAAAATGGGTGTGAGCGTCCAGTTCACCGCCATCCCATTGCTCACTCACCCCGCTGGGCTAGCAGATAGGCCAATAAGGCGTTGAAATCGTCTGCACTGATTGCCTCTCCAAAGTTGTCAGGCATCAGTGACGACTCGGTCTGTCCACGCTCCTTGACATGGTTTTTGGGCACGGTGAATTCTTTGCCGGCGTCATCGGCCAAGACCAACTGCCCCCCTTCGTCGCGGCGAAAAAGACCGCTGACAGTATCCCCATCTTGGAGCGTCAACACCGTGGTTCGAAAATTCACATCCACATTGCGATTGGGATCGAGGATGTCTTCGCAAAGCCGTTCCAACCCGCGAATTCCAATGCCGGTGAGTTGCGGCCCGACCAAAGCGCCGTTCCCGCCGAGTTGATGGCAGACCACACAGTTCTTCTGGAAGACCGCCGCGCCATCGGAAGGTTTGGCCTCGGAACTGCCATAGGCCATTCGCTTGCGTCGCACCAATCGGTCCCGTTCGCGATCTGCCGCTGGAAGATCCTTGGTCAATTCTGAAAAACGCGCTGTCAGTGCCGCCGGTTTTCCCACAGAAAGCCGATCGCGGACAGCCCGTTCCACGAGTATCCTTGCTGGCACAGCCCCCGATCCAACCGCATCCAACAGAGCTGAGGCGCCGGAAACCGATGTGGCCAAAACTTCAGCCCACCCGTTTTGCACCCGATATGGTACTGACTTCATAGCGCCCAAGACCAACGCCCGAGCCGATTCTTGGTCGGCTCCCAAAAGCGCCAAGCCCACGGCATCGCGCAGACGCAACGGCTGCGTAGCATCCTGCAGGATTGGGGTCAGTTCGCCGACCGCACTTTGGCCATCTAAAACCGCGAATGCGCGGATCGCTGAAGCTCGGGCTTCCAAATCGAATTCCCGCCCCATCGCCACCTGCCGAATTTGAGAGGCCACGGGCAGTCGCAATCTCGAAACCAATTCCCCCGCGCTTTGTTGACGCTTCGCAATCTCGCCGGGTGCGCGCGACGGTAATGCGACGACCGGCGGATCGAACCGCCCGAAGGCCATCCAAGCCCAGGCATCATCCGGGTCACCGTCCACGAACTCGAGAACGGCTTGCTTGCCGGCATGTTCCTGAAGATTCCAAACGATCTTCTGTGCGGTATCATTTCGAGGCGGCGCCGCCTCGGCCAGGACCACACCGGTCATGGCGTCTCGCAATAGCACCCTATTGCGACCGTTCGGGGCGCGATTCGGTTCACCATCATGACCGCTGAGATAAAAGCTCAAGGATTTGGGCGCCGAGAAAGGTTTGGACCGCAACCGTCCAGTCAACGTTTCCCCCAAGGGATGGCTGGAGAGCAGGCGCACGCGTTGTCCATCGGCACAAAGGCGTTCTTGAAATGCCCAAGGATTGGCTGCGTCGGTGGCTGTTTCCAGGGGAGTGTTGTACCAGGCCGAATCGGGTGATGCGGACAAGGCTTGCACCGCTAAGTCCGTACCCCAGCGTCGCAAGGAATTATCCAACGTGATACTCCGTTGACTCGCCCCCTGCTCGACACTCTTGAACAAATCTAACTGAAAATCCAAATCGCCGCTGAATTGGCGTTTCGCAAAGGCGGCCGTAGCTTCGATCCCCGAGGGCGGGGCAAACTGGGCGGCGTGCTTCAACCCCGCCGACAGCAACCCACGGTTGCTCTCAAGCAACCCGAGATGTTTCAGGAGAAAACTGCCGGCAGCTTCCGAGCGCACTGCCAAAGCCACATCGGCCAGCGCCCGGATCTCGGCCTCGCCCCAGGCTCTGTCGGCGAGAATCGATTGAAAGATCGTCGGCTCGAGCAAGTGATCGCGTATCGCTTTCCGCAACGTGTACACCAAATGAGTGTCAGCCACTGGTGTCGCGGCCAACCGATCCAAGAGCGGTCGAACCTGGTCCACTCGCGGCCGGAATGCCAAGGCTTCCGACGCCACGCGCTGAACCTGTGGATCGGGATCCTTCAGCCCCGCTCGCGCCACTTGAGTGGCCACAGCAATCAGCGACTCGGATGGGCCCAGTTTTCGGGACGCCCGATAGAACACGTCCGTCGCCACCCGCTGCGCATGAATACGCACCAAGAGGGCTTCCGTTGCCACCGCACGCTCCAACTCTCCGACACTCAATTCACCCAATCGATGCACCATCCAGAGCGCGTGGGCATGTTGAGTCGCAGATTGAGGTCGCGCCAAGGCCGCACGGACCGGTTCCAACGCGTGTGCGCCGAACCGATCCTCAATTTCGCCCATCGCCAGAATCCGCCGGGGCAAGCTTTCCGACCCCAATTCACCAATCAGACCCGTCAAATCGTCCGGCAACTTCGGATCCCTCAACAACCCTTTGGAATCCTTCCCTCGGTAAACAACACGCCAGAGACGCCCTCGTTCGCGGTCGCGCCCAGGATGTGTCAACGGCACTTCATAATGGCCGATGATTCGATTGTAAAAGTCAGCGACATACAACGCGCCATCCGGTCCGAGGCAAGTATCGACCGGCCGAAACCAGGAATCCTCCGTGGTCAGAAAATCCGGTAGCTCGATAGCCTTTGGGGTCGAACCAACCCGTTCAAGGCGATCCCGATTCAACCGGCTGGTCATAACATTCCCGATGAAGAGGTTATCCCGATACTCGGCGGGCCAGCCCTCGTCCGAGCAATAGCTGAGTCCATCGATTGCCGTGGATCCATGCGCGTGCTCCATCAGCACCGGTGCATACCCCAATCCATCGTGCGGCTTGCCAAAGCTCGGGTACCACCCCCCCGAGATCAGCTGGTAGATTGGGGCACTGTGACAGTCTGAAGTATACAGATTCCCCTGCGGATCAAAGGCCGATCCAAAGGGGTTCACTTGACCGTGGGTGTGCTGTTCAATCCTCGAGCCGTCGAGTCGAATCCGGTAGGTATTACCAGAATTCAGATCCACATGACTACCATCACGAGCGGTGACGTGCGAATCGTTATTGTAGCCATGAGTGCAGTAAAGCCATCCATCGAACCCTCGCCGAAACGAGGCCTGATTGCCATGGGTATCGCGAGTGTAATCAAACGGGCCATACAAGCTCTCACGCTTGTCCGCCTTGCCATCGCCATCGGTATCTTCCAACAACCAAATATTGGGGATCGACCACACAACAGCCTTCCATCTCCGATCCGCCGTCCGGAACGGATAAACACCCATCGGGATATTCAGTCCATCGGCAAACTGGGTCACCTTGCGCGCACGGCCGTCCGGCCCAAAATCCTCGAAAATCATCAACCGATCACGCGCAGGCTGATTCGTGGGAGCCGCCCAGGGATATTCGATACTGGTGGTAACCCAAAGCCGTCCCGTTGCGTCGAACGCCAGATTCATCGGCTTGTGAATTGCAGGCTCGTTGGCCACCAACTGAATTTCAAACCCAGGTGGCAGTTTAAACTTCCGCTGCTGTTCCAGAGGGGCCAAAGGATCCGTGGATCGCACACCAGCCGCAAACGGATCTTCGGCAGCCAATGCCCCGGCAATCAAAGACATCCAGGAAATCGAAAGGCCCAACCCAAGGCGACTCCAACCCAAGCATCGGTGGCGAGCAACAAACATGGTGTTCACGGACGTCCAGTATAGGTAGAAATTTCCTGGACGAAAGGAGGAACCGCACAGCCCGCCCCAATCCATTTCGTCGGCGACCTCCAAACCACCCGCCCAACTGTCGTCAAAAACGCACTAGAAAATCGCAACCTGCCACTAGCGCACGTCGACCAGATCAACCAGTATCAGGGCTTATGAATTCGTTCCGTTTCGCGCTCGGAGCCGCCCTCATCGGCTCGGCCACCATCGCCCAGGCCAACACGTCATTCTTTACGGCCCCAAGTTTCCGCGGCGGTTCGTATTCGACCTACACGGGGTGGGAATCCTTTACCGTGGCCGTCGGTGCGCCAGGGAACAAAGGGGATCTCGCGGGCAGCTGGAACAACGCTTCCCTGATCCAAACCGACCCGCTCGCCGCTATCATCGGTTCTGGAAATCTTTACAACCAAAACGGCAAGAGCGTGTTCGAGGTGAAGTATGACAACATCTCGGGCCTGCCCATCCGCGACGTGGTCCTCCAGGTCCGCGCCGTCGGTACAGAATTGAACTACGATTCCTTCAAGCTGAGCTACGGCGCCACCTCACTCACCGGTGTCCGAACCGAACTCGAGCGCGTTGGCTTCGGACCACCCCCGGGAACTCCCGGCAGCGGGGTCTCCGTCTCGTCTCGGATTCAATGGTCCTTAACCGATGAACCGACGGGGCCTCTCTCCATTCAGTTCGAAGCGGCTGACGTCAGCGTCAGTTTTGATGCCGGCATGCTGGATGTTGGCCTGGTGCCTGAACCTTCCACTTGGGCGCTGTTTGGAGCCGGTGCCGCCGCCCTCATTCTAGCGGAGCGTCGCCGACGCCACTGAATTGGCCTGAGTCACGCCGATGGAACGTCCCATGTCTCAGACACCGTCCCATTCCAATTGGGTGTGGCCTCGATTGAAATTGTGCGGGGTTCGCTCAAGAACACCATTCCTAGTCGCCGCGCGTGGTTTTTGTCTGGTTTTATGGCTCTGGGCCTGCGGAGCCATAGGCCAGCTGAAGGCGATCGACCTTCAACTAAACCTACAGCGCCCCTCGATGGATCGCTGGATGTATCCATTCAATTTTGAGCCCGGCATCCGACCTGTTGCACCCACATTTGCGTCGTTTGACCCGCGCTTCGATACCCGAGACGCTCAGTTCTTGATCGGATGGGATACCGACGCTTTGGTACCCACCAATCAGCCGGTAGCACGCTACCTCTTCCGTAGCGTGCGCCTCACGCTGACCGTGGTCGGCAATAGCACCTTTATCTACGATCCCACTTTTGATAGTTACCTAACCCACGCCACCAATTCGCCTGGTTACTTCGTCGACACCGACCCGGGACGTCCCATCGAGGTGTTTGGTGTGGGGTTTCGGGGGGATTTTAGCCCGGCTACCTTTAAGGAAAACAGCTTCTTCGGCCAGTTGAACTCGATCAATTCCGGCAATATATCCATCGAAACCCGGAACGCCTATGCCGCCGCGTTCGACGACCGGGGCCATTGGATCGACATCGCCAATCACGTCGGACAACACAATGCTGGCTGGACCAATGCCCCCTTCGAGGTCCATCCGTGGGCAGTGGGGGTGACCGCCGGCGCAAACCCCGGGGAACTCGTCCCCGCCGACAGCCAGTTCACTTTCGATGTCGATCTCACCCACCCGCGTATCTTGGGCTATTTTCAGCAGGCACTAAGCGAGGGTCGGTTAAGACTGATGGTCAGTTCCCTCTCTCCTGCCACCCAAGTCACCCCCGGCGGCACCGGCGGTGGCGGCACCGGCTCTTACCCTCAATGGGCCACTAGCGACAATTTGCTTTACGATGCGCCCCGCTTGCAGTTGGAGGGCGTGTTGGTGTCGGAGGAAGACACCGACCGTGATGGACTTCCAGATGATTGGGAGCGGTTTTATTTTAGTGGGCTCACTTCGAATCCCAACGACGATTCCGATCAGGATCTGGCATCCAATCGGATCGAATTCCAGTGTGGAACGAACCCCACCCGCGCCGACCCTATCCCTATCGCCGTCCAAAATCTGCGGGTCTTGCAGATCGAACCCGAGGGGACGGTTCGACTCGGGTTCCAATCCAAGCCCGGCGCCAAATACCGCGTGGAGGTCAGTTTTGATTTGAAGCAGTGGCGCTCGGCGTCCGGGGAAGCCACTCCGGGAAACGACGGAGCCGATTCCGTCATTTGGAAAGAAACAGACCCCACCGTGCCTCCAACGTCGCGATTTCAAGCTTATTACCGGGTCGCCACGGAATAAAACGCCGAGGTATTCGGCGCCTTCGGCCCCCGTTCCAATACAAGCTTCCCCTCCCAAAAAGATCCCAGGCTTTGGGCTCGACTCACGAGCCCAACTTCCGAGACTCCCCCCCAGACGCAAATGAGCCTCACCAGTTTTTCCTTTCCAACTCGAACGTTGTTCGGACCTCGCGCCCTTCGCGAACTCCCCGCCCAACTGTCGCGCCTGGGCGTGCACCGCCCATTGGTCGTGACCGATGATGGATTTGCGAACACACCCGCGTTCGCCAGCATGCGGGAAGTTCTGGATGGCGCCATTCCTGGCGCTTGGGAACTTTTCTGCGGCGTTCATCCCAATCCCGTTGAAGACGATGTCCACAAACCCGCGGCACTCTTTTGCGAGCGGCATTGTGACGGCGTGATCGCCATCGGTGGAGGCAGTCCGCTCGATGCTGGAAAAGCTTCTCGATTGCTGGTCAAGCGCCCAGGATTCGACCTTACCAAGTTTTACGACGAACCCGATTGGTCCGGACTGGCACCATTTATTGCAATTCCCACCACCGCCGGCACCGGCAGTGAAGTCGGGCGCAGCTCGGTCATTACTTTGGACGCCACCCGCCGCAAGTCGGTGATCTTCCATCCGGAACTGCTGGCGAAACTGGTGATTCTGGACCCGGAACTAACGGTGGGATTACCGCCCAAACTCACGGCGGCAACTGGAGCCGACGCGCTCACCCATTGTATCGAAAGTTACACCTGTCCGGCGTTTCATCCCATGTGCGATGGCATCGCGCTAGAGGGGGTTCGACTCATTATCGACGCATTACCAAGAGCTTACCGAGACGGAAGTGACGTCGATGCGCGCGGGAAGATGCTCGTGGCGGCATCCATGGGGGCGGTGGCCTTCCAGAAGGATCTCGGTGTCGTCCATTCCCTGGCCCATCCGCTTTCCACCTTGTGCGGCATGCACCATGGACTCGCCAATGCGTTGTGTCTCGTGGCTGGCATGAAGTTTTGCGCATCTCGAAAACCCGGGCTCTACCGACGCGTCGGTGTCGCCTGCGGACTCGATGTCTTGGGTGTATCCGACACCGAAGCAGATCATCGCACGGTGGCATTCATCTCCGATTTTCTTGCCAAGCTGGGCCTGAACACCCGCTTGCGGGACCACGGGGTCCAACCCGCCCTGATCGACGCCCTCGTCGGCCAGGCAGTGGACGATCCTTGTCACAAAACCAATGCCGTGCCCGTCACGGCGGCTGACTTTAGAGACCTTTACAACGCCGTGATGTAAGCAATCCAACTAATGGATGCGCGCGGCACCACTTTCATGGCCGGGGGAACCAAACATTTTCCAGACATACAGCTTGACGCTGTTTGCCCCTCTGCCTAGGAAGCCTATCGAAATAATTAAAGACCCTTCCCATGGCTGAAAAAAGCATCGAGCAACGGATCAAGGACATCATCGTCGAGCAGCTCGGCGTTAATCCCGATCAGGTCACCCCCGAGGCAAAGTTTATCGAGGACCTGGGCGCGGACTCGCTGGATACAGTAGAGCTGGTGATGGCGCTCGAGGAGGAGTTTGGATCCGAGATCCCCGATGAAGAAGCGGAGAAGCTGACCAGCGTCGGCGACGTCATCCGCTACATCGAGGATCAACAGTCCAAATAGACCTCCCCCCGATCGAAGGCAGTTCGATCCCGTTCGGACTGCCTTTTCTTTTCCTCACGGACGATGTCTAACATTGTCCGAACGCTCCTTCGTAACCATCCGGTTCTTAGGGACACCGAAGGATCGTCGAAAGACTCATGAATCAAAACGTTCGTGTTGCAGTCCTCGGCACTGGATCCCTTGGAAAAGAACACGCCCGCATCTATGCCGATCTGGCACGCTCCGGGCTTGTCACCTTTACGGGCGTCTACGACGTTCACCCCGAGGCCGCGCGGCTCCATGCCGATAAATACGGCGTCACCGCATTCAACAGTGTCGCTGAGGCATCCGATAGTAGCGATGCACTGAGCATTGTCACCCCCACGGTCACCCATTGGGCCATCGCTCGTGAACTCCTAATCGCCGGCAAGCATCTCCTGGTGGAGAAACCCATGACCGACCGTGCCGCCCAGGCGGAAGAATTGGTTCGCCTGGCACGAACCCACAATGCTGTCCTTCAGGTCGGCCACGTCGAACGATTCAATCCCGTCTTCAGCTATTTGGAACAGGTGGCCACAGAACCGCGCTTCATTGAATGCCACCGCCTGTCCCCCTACCCCGCCCGCAGTACCGATATCGGTGTGGTCCTGGATCTCATGATTCATGATCTCGACGTCGTCCTAGCCTTCGTCCGGTCCCCTTTGGTCAGCGTCGACGCCGTCGGCATCCCCGTCCTCAGCTCCAGCGAAGACATTGCCAATGCCAGACTCCGCTTTGCCAACGGCTGCGTTGCCAATCTCACCGCGAGCCGTATCAGTCCAGAACGGATGCGCAAAATCCGAGTGTTCAGCGGTGGCGCCCAGACCAGTTACATCTCCCTCGATTATCGAGCTCAAGAGGGTTTCATCTACCGACTCGCCCGCGACGGCGAATCAGAGAGCTCCTTGTTCAAGAAACTCCTCGCCGCCAAAGATTCCACCATCGTGAGTGAATTCGCCGGGCGCAAAATTGTTCGTGAACCCGTGCCTATCGCGAAAGAAGAGCCATTGAAACTCGAACTCCAACACTTTGTGGAATGCGTCCAGGCCCGGCGCATCCCAAAAGTCACCGGGGAACAGGCCAAAGCCGCCCTGGATGTGGCCTTCGAGATCACCCGCCAGATCGCCGCCGCCGAAAACCCTACAGCGGCGCACTAAGCCAGCACTGGATAACCCCGCGTCACGACACCCCGGCAAATTGCCGGATCCGATCCAGATGATCCTCCAGGCGTTTCGGTGAGATGGGATGAGCCGTCCCCAATTCTTGCGCGAAGAGCGACACACGGTATTCCTCCAACATCCAGCGCAACTCCGCCACCAGTGACACCGCTTCAACCGGGAGTTGCGTCGAGGCTTGGTACCCCTTGAGTCGCGCCACGAACGGGGCGAGCAGACGAGCCCGCTCCGCATCTTTGGGCGGATTGTTTGAGGCTCGTTCCGCCCGCAGTTGAAGCGCTTTGAGATAGCGCGGCACATGATGCAACCGTTCAAAGGGAGTGGTGGCGAGGAACCGTGACGGGAGCAATGTTTCCAACTCGGCGGCCATGCTAGATACGGGCGCCTTCGCCAAGGCCGCCGCTGGCACCGTTGCCAGAGACAACTGGCTGAAATCGTTCAAGGTTTTGGTCCGCGCTCGTTCCGTAACAGATCGCAGTAGTGGAGCGGCGCCGACTCGGGCTTGGACCTGCTGGCGCAGTTCCAAAATGGCCCGCACGCGGTCCACCAATTGTTGCGACAATCCGGGCAATAAGGAACGAGCCCTCTGGACATAGGATTCAAACTCGGCAGCAGTGCGGATCGGTTGGGATGAAAGCGGGCACACGTAAGCCCAAAGATTTTCGAAGGCGGTCTCTTGCAACTCTGCACCAGGACCCAACAGCGCATAGAGTGCCTCCCATTTGGACAAGGCTCGGAGGTCTTTCTGCAGCCAAGCCAGATCCTTTTGTAGCGCCAGTTCCGCCAATCGACGAACACCAACCGCTCCCAGTTTTCGGGCGACATCCTGAGTCCGATGGAGCCGCAAATTGACAGCCCCATCCTCCACCTGCAATCCGAGCCACGCGTACAACGGAAGTCCGGGGCCTTCGAGCAAGGTAATGCGCTCCGGCACATCCCCGACACTCCATTGGGTCAACCCAAACCGCTCGTGCTTCTGCGCCGCTTGAGCCCATGCCGGTTCATCGTTCCGAAGCGGCAGCGGCGTCTTCGCCAATTGCTTCTCCAAGGTTTCCCGAAGCGAGTTCAAGTCACGCCCCGCCGCCAATATTTTGTCCTGGCGTCCGACAATCTCCACGCGAGTCTTTAGATGTGCCGGAATTGACTCCATTTTCCACAACTCTGGAGCCACTTCAACGCCGAACCGTTTTCGAATAAAGGCACTCAATTCATGGCGCAGCGAATTCCCCTCTGGCACAAAATCACGCGCAATTTCGGCGACCTTCGGTGCAAACGGCTGCAAGTCGCGGCGCGAGGATTTCGGGAGGGAACCGAGCAATTCCAGCGCTTGCTCGGCTCTGAAACCGGGTATCGCCCACTGTACGTGGGCGGGCGAAATCGACCGCGCCAACTCGGCTGGCACACGCAACGTCACTCCATCGTGATCCTCGCCCGGGGCGTAGGCATAGACCGCTTCGACCGGTTGACCTCCCAACACCACAGCATCGGGAAACGCTTCCGCATCGAACCGCGTGGACTGTTGGCCAACCAAATCGCTCTCCGACGCGCACAGTAGCGCCTGATCGGAAAGTTCATTGCAAAACCGGTTGAGTTCGTGGATGGAGGACACATCAGCGATTCGGCCGGAATAGAATCGAAACAATGCTTGATCGACATCAAAACCCCGATGGCGGACACGGGTCTGCCACGATTCAATACGCTCACTCACTTGCCGGTTGTGCGCCAGAAATGGAAAGCGGCGTTCGGCTTCGGCTTGAACATCCGCCGACTCTGACTCCGACTCCGAAGCTGGCTCGGCCACGACGCGTCCCCGCCCCCCATGCCGACCCCTGGGATTCTCCTCCTGATGATTCCGAAACTGCTTCGGTGCCGGGAGCAGCGCTCCTTCCACCAAAGCACTCCGAATGAAGATGGAAGTGGCCAGTGCGGGGTCAATTGTCCCAAAGGCAACCTTGCGACGTTGAACTTCAAATCCGTAAAAGGTGACAATTTCTTCCGCCAGGACTCGTCCAGACTCAGGGCTCCAATGTGGATTCTGATGGGTCACTTTGCAGAGATGCGGCGCCAGCAATCGAATCCAATGCGGATCGATACCCGCCACCGTTCGAGCGAACAATTGTGATGTCTCGACAATTTCGCCCGCCACGATCCAGTGCGGTTGACGCGGCACCAACGCGGCCACCTCGTCTGATGCCTGTCGGCCTTTGGATTCGGTTCGATCCCGATGTCTGTCGGGACGATCGCTCAAGGTCGAGCCTGGGAAGATCAACAATTCACGATTGCCAGCAGCCTTGTATTGATTGCGCTCAATCCGTGTAGCCACGTGACCCAGAAGTCCGCTCAGAATCGATCGATGCACCGCGTCATACTCGGCGGTACTCTCATTGAGCCGCACCGTTCCCAATTCCTCCAATGCCCCATAGAGCTGCGCATGTAAATCCTGCCACTCACGCATCCGGGTATAGGATAGGAACTGTTGCTTGCAGAACTTGCGGCGCTCGCCCTGCGTGCGGAGTTGTTCCCACTGTTCATGCACGGCATTCCAGATGTTCAACAATGTCAGGAAATCGGATTGCGAATGGAGATGACGCCGATGCATGGCATCCGCCGCCGCCCGTTGATCCAATGGACGCTCGCGTGGATCTTGAACACTGAGCCCAGACGCAATGATCAACAGTTCACGCGTGGCGTGCTCCTTTTGCGATTGAAGCAGCATGCGCCCCAACGTGGGATCAATCGGCAACCGCGCCAGATCACGGCCCATCGGCGTCAAATCTCGCTGAGCATCCAATGCCCCCAATTCCTGCAACAATTCGTACCCACCCGTAATCGCCGCTGGCGAGGGTGGATTCAGAAATGGGAACGTCTCAATGTCACCAAACCGGTAGGCTTTCATCCGCAGGATGACTTCGGCCAAGTTGGCGCGCTGAATCTCCGGCTGCGTAAACGGCGGGCGCCCCGCATAATCCTCTTCCGAGTACAGCCGGATGCAGACCCCTTCCTGCACGCGGCCCGCTCGGCCCTTTCGCTGATTGGCACTACTCTGCGAGATCGGTTCCACCGGCAACCGCTTTGTACGAGTCCGGGAATTGTACCGGCTCATTCGCGCCAAACCCGCATCCACCACAAACCGTATCCCCGGAATCGTCAGCGATGTCTCGGCGATGTTTGTCGCCACGACAACCTTGCGCCGTCCCGAGGAAGAAAACACGCGTTGCTGATCTCCAGAACTCAGCCGCCCGTACATCGGAATAACCTCGACCCCGGTTTCAAGGCTGCCCACCAGCGCGTCGCTGGCTTCGCGAATGTCGCGTTCGCCGGGTAAAAACACCAAGACATCTCCTTCGCTGGATTCGTCCAGCACGCGCTGGGTGGATCGAATGGCGGCATCGACAAAGGTCATCTCACCGGCTTCCTCTGACTGGGCATCAAAGGGTTCATAAATCACTTCCACCGGATAGGTGCGGCCAGAAATCTCAAGCACCGGCGCGTTTCCAAACGCCGCAGAAAAGGCGGCGGTATCGATGGTCGCGGACGTGATGATGAGCTTCAGGTCATTTCGTTTCGCCAGTATTCCCTTCAAAAGGCCGAGCAGGAAATCGATGTTGAGCGAGCGCTCATGTGCTTCGTCCACGATGATGGCGTTGTACTCAGACAGCAGCGGGTCCCCTTGCGTCTCCGCCAATAAGATGCCGTCAGTCATCAGCTTGATGAACGTCTCAGGACTCGAACGGTCATCGAAGCGGATCTTACAACCGACCTCGCGTCCCCAGGACACGCCCAACTCTTCGGCAATACGCCGGGAAATAGACAGCGCGGCAACCCGACGCGGTTGCGTGCAACCGATCTTCGCCTGGATCCCCAATCCCGCCTCCAAACACATCTTGGGAATCTGCGTGGTTTTTCCGGAACCTGTTTCCCCAGCGAGAACGACCACCTGGTTCTCCCGAATAGCACGCACAATGTCGTCTTTGCGCGCCGAAATGGGGAGCCCTGCCGGATACGTTGCCCGAGGACTGTTTAACCGTCGCCATTCGTGCAATGCGACCGACTGGCGCGCCTGTTCCAATAGCCGCGCCAGAATGGCTTCGTGCCTGTCGGCGTGCAGCCGATCCCGGAACAAACGGGCCGCGCGCGAGCCGATCCTGACCCAATCGGGAAGCAGACACCGCGGAAGCAGACTTGTGAGCTCGTCAAACCCTGGATCCATTCGTCAGCCAGTTGTAGTCGGAGAGACGTTCCGTGGGCGGATGTTCACCATGCCAAATTCCTTCGCCCGATCATCCATGAAAGCCGCGATGAGCCGGAGCAAATCTCGTCGAGACTCGTTGAGAAACCAGATCAGCGGAGGTAGAGTCAGCAAAATCAACCAGGACCACCACTGCGGTGTTGGCCACCCGCGAGTCAAGAATCCAATCAACACCAATTCCAATCCAGCAACGGACCAAAACAACGCGCGCCCAAACAGGCTCCATCGGGCCTCGAGCCGACAGCGCAGGAGTTGGCGGCCGCCCGGATGAAACTCGGCGGCTGTGGTCAACTGGAGCCGTGCCCAACGACTCCCCTGGATTTCTACATCGTAACGGCTCCAACCCGCGTCGGGTTTGTTGCGCCAACCGCGCTGATCCAAGCGCTCAATCACTCGCGCCAAAAAGGCCATTCGATCCAAGCCATTTTCCACCCAGTACAACCGGGTCCTAAGTTCCTGGATGGGCCCTTCCAGACTCAGCGAATCCAAACTTTCTCGCGCCTCCAGCGAGGGCTGTTGTCCAAAGAGATTCCGCTGATGTCTCGCCCATCCACGCACCACCGGTTGGAGAAGAAATAGCAAGGCCACAAGCGGACGCGACCACCAGCGGTGTTTACTCCGAGGCAATTCCGCTTGCGACGCCGCCACCACACACAGGCTCAGGCTGAACACCAGACTGGCGATGCCCAATGTGGCCACAAATGGAACAACCGCTCCCAACACCAACAACGGCAGCGTCACCAAGGTGTGAAATTCCAAACTAGTGGATGCCACCAACGTTAGACTGGCCGATGAGGCGTAGATGCTTTGAAAAAAGCCGCTCCCGAACAACCCATGGTAGATGATCGGTTGACGCGTCTCGATACTTATCTTGGCGGGCGAATAGATCCGGCCATGCCACATCGACCCTCCAAATCGATTGAAATTCTCCGGATGCCGCCGCTCCAATATGGCCTCCGCTTCCCCATAGCCAATTTGCTGCCGCAGATAGGCCTTCACGGTGTTCCGTCGGTAGTGCCAAACAAATCCCGAAGGACTGAACCCCAAAAGGTATCCACGCTGTTGCAGCCGCCAGCAGATGTCGACGTCATCGCCCGCTTTGCGGTATAAGGGGTCGAAACCACCGATTTCCACCAAGGCCCAGCGATAAAAGGCCATGTTGCACCCCGGGATGTGCTCCGCCAACCGATCGTTCAACATGACATGCGCCGGCCCCCCCGGGGAAACCATGACCGCGGCAGCCACCGCAGAATCATCCGGCGGCAGGAAATTATGCCCGCCAATACCCGTAAAACGGGAACTGAGCAAATCGCCGATCAAGTAATGCAGCCAGTCTTCGTCGGCTCGGCAATCCGAGTCGGTAAACGCCACGATCTCCCCGGTCGCTGCGGTGATCCCCGTATTGCGAGCCGAGCTCAATCCCTGATTCTGCGCGTGGCGGAAGTAGCGCACCGAAGGAAACAGCGCCGCGAGAGATTCCGTCGCGTCCGTCGAGCCGTCATCGACCAAAATCACTTCGTATTCCGGATAATTCAATCGCTCAAGAGATTGAAGACAGGCCTTGAGGGTTGGCGCTCCATTGTAACTCGCCACCACCACACTCACCCGCGGGAAATAGGACGGCGGAAAATACGGAGCGAGTGCGAAATGTTTCTGCACCACGTCGAAGGCTGGCTTTTTCTCGCGGCTCCGCGTGGTGAGTCCAAAAGCCCAGTCTTCAATCGCCCGGCCATCCTTCCACCAATCATCCGTGAAACTATAGACCACCACACCGGCGCACCCACACCGAAACGCCGTTTTGATCTTCCAGGAAAGAATCTCGCCTTGCCGCTGTTCCCCTTCCCGCAACGTATCGATCCCAAATTCTCCTATCAGGAGCGGTTTGACGTCCGCCAGCATCTGGAGCCGGGCCAGATAGTTTTCAAACGGTCGCTGAGCATGCAGGTAGACATTGAAACAGAGGAAATCGATGCCGCTGGATTCCAGGAATTCCGTGGGAGGGAAGTTGCCAAAAGTGCAGAGCAAGTCCGGATCATGGGTTTTCGCCAGACACACCAACTCATCAATAAACTCCCCGACCCGCGTTGACTCGCTCCAGCGCACAATATCCGCCGGAATCTCATTCACCACGCTTAAGGCGAATACCGCTGGATGATGTGCGCATGCCTGCGACGCCGCCGCCACCGCTCCCGTAGCCGCCGCCCGACAGGCGGCATCGTCCAAAAAGCAAACGTGCTGGTTCCACGCCACGTCCACGAACACCCGCAACTCATTCGCCAGCGCCAGATCCAAGAACCAACGCGGCGGAACAAAATAGACCCGAACCAGATTTGCCCCCAACTCTCTTATCATCAGCAAATCCGACGCCGTCCGCTCTGGTGACGCAAACCCGCTCCCGGTTGCATCCGGCTCAAACGGCCCATAGGTAACCCCTCGAGGATGGAACTTGGCCTCACCCAGGCGGAAAAATTTTCCGTCGACGGTGACGCGCAACCGAGAATTGGCAGAAGCCGTAAGCACGCAGGAATCCACCTGCGGATCCACGTCGCGCAGGCGGGGAGATTCAACCCGATCGGTCGGCGGAATTGAAGGGGCAACTGTGTCGGATATTCCAGGGACCAACTTCGGGTCCCAACCGCGATTTGTCGGCGACGGGCGAACTGAGGGAAGACTCATGCCATCATGTCGCTTGAAATTGACCCAGAAGAATCGAGCAAGTCAGGAGGCTCTTCGCGGAATGACCACGCCTTACCGCCAGCCGCGATGATACCCTCGATAGCCGCCGTGGCCGCCAAATCCGACGCTCACGCGCACGGCTGGACCATAACAAATGGGCGCCGGATGGTAGTACACTGAGGGCGCCACCACGACGGGACTGGTATAAACGGCGACCGGGGGTGCGGCGTAATAAACCACTGTCGGCGCCGGAGGCGGAGGAGGCGGCGGCGCTGGCACGTAAACAACAGTGGGGGGTGGAGGTGCATAGACGACTTGCGGCGGCGCCTGATAAACTACCGCCGTCGTGGGAGCCACTGGCGCGGGTCGAAATGCTTCGGCTAGAACCCCCGCAGCCACAACCCCAGTCAGCACCTTTCCAGCAACCGCCCATTCCCGATCCCCTGCACGTGACGGAACGACCGCCGAACTCAGCAGTGTCATCGCCGTCATCGCCAGGATTGGTGTAGTGTTCATACAATGTCTTTCAACTCGACTTATCGCAGCGTTGGACTCGATCCCCAATGGTTTATTCAGAACACACATCGGGACTTCAACCAAAATTGAGGCCGGTAAATTCTCGACGGAAAAATTCACAACTCATTTATTAATATTTATTTACAACCAAGTAACTCCCCACAACCGATCCGAATGGTCTCAAAGGATCAACCCATGCCCTTCTCGACAACTCTCGGTGCCCGAATCAGTTCTGACACGCAGCATCAGCAGTCCTCCGAAGCGCCACCAAATGGGTCGACGGGTGACTCCTACCCGGTTGTGATGAATTGGAATCCAGCTCAAGGATTCGTTGCCCCGGTGGGTCCCTACGGCTACAAAAGCAGAGCGACTTAATGAATGCGGATCCAAATAGTGAACCGTCCGGCAATTTTCGGCGCCCTCGGATACCGCGCTCATTCAAGGAATTGACCCCCAGTAATCATTTCGACCCGGGAAAATTCTTCCACGAAATGGTTTGGAAGACCCTCCGCACCCGGCGCACCGGTTCTATCAAGAAACCAGAGTTTCCGAACCTCAAGGACGAAGAACTTGCCCTCACTTGGATTGGTCACGCGTCGTTCCTCGTCCAATTCGCGGGGATGAATACCCTGATCGATCCGAACTTCGCCAACTGGTTGTTTCTGCTGAAACGCCTGAAGCGCCCGGGCATGCACATACGGGACCTGCCACCGATCGACTTGGTGTTGCTCACCCACGCCCATTTTGATCATTTTCATAAGCCGACCCTGCGCCAACTGCCATCCCCAAAAATTGCCGTGATGCCGTGGGGCTGTGGATCCCTTGCCAAACGGCTCGGTTTCGAAAGAATCGTCGAACTAAGATGGTGGGAAAGTTTCGGCACCGGTGACTGGAAGGTCACCTTTGTGCCTTCCAAACACTGGGGTGCACGCACCCTAGGGGACATGAAGCGGGGATGGGGTGGCTATGTCCTCGAATACCGCGGACGCCGCATTTATCACGCCGGCGACTCTGCGTACTTCGAAGGCTTCAGCGAAATCGGTCAGCGCGTGAAACCCGAAATCGCGCTTCTCCCCATCGGAGCGTATTACCCCGATTCGTTTCGTCGGGTCCACATGGGTCCTGACGAAGCCTTGCGCGCCTTCCGCGACCTTGGCTCCGAATGGTTCGTCCCCATGCACTACGGCTCGTTCAAACTCTCCTTTGAGGACCTCGACGAACCGCCACGCTGGCTGATCGAGTTGGCCGAAAAAGAGGCCCTGATCCCCCGTCTCCGCATGCTTGAGGAAGGGGTTCCAGAACGGTTTTAAATTCCCTCACACATCGCTCCGGTTCACTCTCGTCCCATTGAAACTCATCTCGTGGAACGTCAATGGTCTCCGCTCCATAATGCGGAAAAATTTTCTCGACTGGCTCGATCGCGAGCAACCCGACGTCTTGTGCCTGCAAGAAACCCGTTGCAGCCCGAATGATGTGGAGCAGCTTTGGCCTACACGCTATCGCACCCATTGGAATGAGGCCGCGAAAAAAGGATATTCCGGAACCGCCATCTTCACCGTGGTGCCACCTTTGAATGTCACCCGCGGTCTTGGAATTCCCGGACACGACCAGGAAGGGCGCGTGCTGACAGCAGAGTTCCATGACTTTTTCTTGCTGAATGTTTATACCCCCAATTCTCAACGCGAACTCACCCGCTTGGCGTACCGGCAGGAATGGGACCGAGATTTTCTCAAACATCTCAAGAAGTTAGAGAAACAGAAGCCGGTAATTTTTTGCGGCGACCTCAACGTAGCCCACACAGAACTCGACCTGGCCAACCCCAAGGCCAATACCAAGAATCATGGCTTTACCCCCGAAGAACGCGCGGGATTCTCCGCGGTCGTCAAAGCCGGATTCCTCGATAGTTTCCGCCAATTCGAATCTCGCGGCAGTCACTATACTTGGTGGAGCCCCATGGCCGGAGCCCGCGCGCGGAACGTCGGCTGGCGCATCGATTACTTTCTCCTCAGCGCCACCCTCCGCCCGCGCCTAAAGTCCGCCTTCATCCAAGCCCAGGTCATGGGCTCGGATCACTGTCCCGTTGGTATCGAACTCAAGGCCGGCTAACTGACTTTTCGCAGTTTAGTCACCCGGCCCGTCGAGACCCACTCGACAACAAAGATATTCCCATCCTTGTCAAAACAGGCGTCGTGGGGATGGATAAACCGCCCATTCTCCCACGTCTCACGCTTGGTTCGCATGATGAACCCGCCCTGTCCGCCCTTGTTCAACACCTTGTCGGTCCAAGCCTGGTCAAAACCCAGATGCGTGATCAGATGGTTGTTCTTGTCGAACAAGCTCACCCGGGCATGGAGGTCCGGACACATCATCACGTCACCACGAATGTCCAGGTGGGCTGGATAGCTCAAGCCTTCGATAGTACTCGAATACTGGCCTTCCAGCGTGAAGTACTCCAACCGGGCATTGGCACGATCACAAATGCAGAGCTGCGGCACCCGCCCTGGCCGGTCGTCGAGCCAGATCCCGTGGGGCGTCGCAAACTTGCCGTGCTGATCACGCCCACCCTTTCCTCCAAAGGTACTCACATATTTGCCCTTGCGATCATAGCGATGGATGTGGCCCGTGCCGTAACCATCCGCGATGTAAAAGCCGCCGTCGGTCGGATGAAACGCCACGTTGGTCGGAATGAACTGCTTCGGATCCTGGTAGATACCCGATTCCCACGGAGTGCTCAGTGCCCAAACAATTTCTCCTTTAAGGGTCGTTTTGGTGACCAAATTGGCCCAGGTATGCGTGAGGTATAGATATTCGGTCTTGTCTTCCAGGCGCACATCGATGCCATGGCCCACCGTGTGAATATTGAACGCGCTGTATTCATTGCCGAAACTCCGCACAAACTTGCCCTTTGGATCGAACACCACAATACAGTCTTGATGGCGCAAGCCCGATGGACCCGTGTTGTTCTTCACATAAATCAAGCCTTCGGCGTCCACCGCCACGCCGTGCGTTTCTCCCCATTTGAGGTGAGACGGCAGTTCGCCCCAGTTGTGGAGGCATTCATAGGTGTGCTCGCCTTTGCCGATGATAGCGTTCTTGGAGCCAGTCTTATCCTGAGCCCCCAGGATTTGAGGAAATGCCAGGGCGGCAGTGCCCGCAGCCGACGTCCGAAGAAAAGTGCGACGATTCATGGAAGTTAATTTGTTGGTGTTGCCGCCTATTTACCGCCATCACGCCTTCCTGTCGAGGGCGCAACCCCAGGAATGATGCGCCCTTTGGCGCGTCGGCAGCCCGCTGCCGCTTTATCCGCCTGAAGTACCGCTACCCAGCCAAACGCTGGAAGCCTCCCCCGTGCTCCGACCTCGTCGATTCGCTTGGGGTCCGCGACGGCCGATATTGTTGGTGGCTGCCCGCACGTGGTCTCCGGAAAGGAGCCAGAGAAACACTACCAAGCCCAGCACTGATCCTTCGTCGGCTCGTGACATCGGTCACTTCAACGACTTTAGGTAAAGCACCAGGGAATCCACTTGAACATCGCTCAGCAATCCTTCGTAACTCGGCATGGAGGTGTCACTGGTATCGTAGCCCTTCACCACTTTTGCCGCGGGTTCCCAGATCGATTCTCGCAGATAAATCTCATCCGCCACGACGCGATCGCCTCGAGCCAATATCACGTCGCTTCCAAACAGCCCCTTCCATGTCGGCCCTACCTTGCCCAGCAAGGTTCCGTCAACCGAATGACACGCCGCACACCCCATCACTTCGGCTAAACGACGCCCCTCGTCCGCACTCGCCACCGTTGCAACCGACCCCGGGCGGTCCACAAGTGTCACCACGTCTTGGAGTTTTTCGAAGCCTTCAGCCTCGGCGTCAAAACGGATCAACTCACGCGGGGTGAAGTACACATTCTGTTCGAAGGGCCGCCCCCCAAGAGTTCTGAGAGACCAGCCGACACGCATCTGCATCACCGGTGTCATTCCAGCAAATCGAAGCAGCAACCCCTTGCCATCACGCGACACATCGGCTCCCACACATCGCATCATTTCCTGCCCCTTGGATCCATCCAGTTTGAAATGCGGCGATCCGTAGGCCGGCGTCCGACGGAGGTTCCATCGTTCGGCTGCGAAGTTTCCCAAGTCCTGCACCGCCGCCAGATCCAGTGCCACGTCAAATCGAATCAGCACTCCGAGATCTGTCGGGACCACCTCTCGCGGCAACGTCGACGGTTCCCCAGTATGCCTCAACCGCGCCAATCCACTCGGTTCTTTCGCGACACTCCCCCAGATCTGCAATCCCGTCACATAGAGTTGTCCATCCCGCGGATTGATCACTCCATGCAAGGGCGCGAATGCCAAGTCTCGGGTGATGCTTACCACGGCTGCCTGCGGCAACGTTGTTCGGGAGTTCCACAAGACCGCGAACAACTCCGGACGATAATACCCAATGTTCACCATGGACTCAGCTAAAGGACCCATGCGGGCGTCGTTGAGCCAAACCTGTCCCGCGCCCGACGGGTTCACCGGATACGGTATCCACACCGCGGGCTCTTCGATCGGGGCAGGATACTGTTCCTTAGGCAGCAGTTCGCTCAAAAACCCATGGAATTGTCCGTCCCGTATTATGTGGATCGGGGTCGCCGGCACATAGTTACCCTGTTGATCGCTCGATGTGACGCGTCCAGTGCGCGGATGCACTGCGGCAAAAGGTGACCGCAACCCGTAACCGAGCACGGTTACCTCGCGACCGTCCGGCGAAATTCGCAGCACCGATCCATTGTGGCGTCCTAACACCGTTCCCTGAATGCCTCCCTTCGCAATCACAAACGATCCATCGGGAGCTCGACGCAAACTCTGCGCGTATTCGCGCGTCTCCGCCCCTTGAGTAAAACCATTGCAAAACAATTCGTGACGATCCGCTTCGCCATTCCCATCGGCGTCCACCAATCGCCAGATCCCGTTTCGATCAAACACAAACAACTCGCCATCCCGCTCACACACACTCATCGGCTCGTGTAATCCTGAGGTGAATCGCGTCCATTGAACCGCCGCTAAATCACCCCCCAGTCCGGCGATCATCCAAACGTCCCCATCGAACGTAACAGCCGCTGCACGACCATCCGGTAGAAAGGCCAGATCCGCCAACCGCACTTGTCGTTTCCAAGGGTTGTCCGTGGGCAACAGGACGTTGTCCACCACATAGGCCTCGCGGCTCTTGGAAAGCTCACCGCGGGTCACCACGCTCTCCGGCCATCGCCGATCCACTCGAGGCAACCGATTATTTCCGCCCAATCCCCACGCCGCCACAACACCGTCCAAGGAGGTCGTCACCGCGAACTCCACGGGAGTATTCTTGGGCGCTAGCCGGACGCAGCGGATCTTATCGGGATTCTCAAACCATTCCACCCCGGGCGCTTTGTTGCCGGGTTGACTGACGGTCAATTCCGTCCGAACCCACGTCTCCAACTCTCCGGCTGTTTGCCCAACCACCAGGGTCAACTCCTCGGGCACACGCTCCATCCAAAATCGCCGTTGAAATGCGACGCGGCCGTCCACTCTTCGAGCCTCGAGCCATTCGCGGACCCGGGCTCCAGCAACATCATAGTCCAACACCACGCCGTCGGGCGACGGGACCACCGAGCGCAAACGTCCCCAATACGGGGGCAAGGGTCCCCGCCCCGTTTGACGCTCATCTGGGTCGGACTCGCGCGGATCCAGGTGCTGCGGAAGTACTCCCAATTGCCAGCCTGGATACAACCCATTAGCCAGCCAGGGCGTGCCCAGGATGGTAGGTAAGAGCGCTTCCCCGACTCCCACCTTGGCCCCCGCTGTCCGATAAGAAATCTGGGACATGGAAACCGGAGTCACACCCAAGCCCTCGCCCTCCCAAACAACCGACACTCTCAAGAGTTCCGTGTCGTATCCCACCCACAACTGTTGCCCCAGGTTCAATACCAACCCTCGAGGTGTTAGATTGTCGGTTGGCCAGCCAGCACCTAGTTTCCGCGCCTCCAAAACCGTACCGAGAAACGGAAAGGTCGATTCCACAAAGGGACCCGATGTCTGAACCGAAGAGTTGGTGGCAACCCCTAAGGTCTGACCTGTCATTGACAGTAGAAATGAGGCGAACGCTGAGGCGACCAGGAGAGACACCATTCCTCGATGGATCTTGGGACGGTGTTCGAAATTAAATCGCATCAGACACGTGGTTCAACGAACCGTGCCGCAGGCAGAAATGGAGTTCAATCGTTCAATCGTGCTACGGCTCTTGCCAACCGTCGCTGAACGTGGCTGGATAGCACAGTGCTCCCATCCTACGTTGGTTTTTTATCGGGCTTGAATCACCCGCTTCGTTGGGTTACCGCGCTCACTATTGCTGCTGGACTCAGACTGGCTGCCGCAGATTGGCTGCAATTTCGCGGACCCAACGGTTTGGGTGTGGCCGCTTTGGATGCCCAACCACCCCTTCAGTTCAACCCCACCAACAACCTGAACTGGAGTCTTCCCATGGCCGCCGGAAATTCCTCCCCGGTCGTACGCGGCGATCGGTTGTTCATCACCGCGCATATTGGCGCGAATCAATTGGCCACCATCGCCATCAATCGACGTCAGGGCCGCGAACTCTGGCGACGGGTCGTCCAACCCGAGAAGGTGGAAGAGGTTCATCGCACGCTCGGCAGCCCAGCCTCTGCAACACCCTGCATCGACGCCGACCGTTTATACGTGCATTTCGGTTCCTTCGGACTCTTGGCATACGATCTCAATGGGCGCGAACTGTGGCGCCTGCCCATGAACCTCACCCAGACCGAATATGGGGCCAGTTCCTCACCGATCGTCGTAGGCAATCTCGTGATCCAATTGCTGGACCAGGATGGCGGATCGCACCTGCTAGCCGTGGACAAGCATACAGGCATGCAGGTCTGGCGCGTCGAACGACCCGAAATGCGGCGGGGCTTCGGGACCCCGGTGGTTTGGGAAAACCAAGGACGCACTGACCTTGTCGTTCCCGGAACCTATTGGATGAAAGGGCTCGATCCCTTGTCTGGCGTCGAGCGGTGGCGAGTCGGCGGATTGGCGCGCATCACCTGCACTTCTCCAGCCATCGGCGACGGCATGTTATTTGCCGCCAGTTGGACCACCGGCGGCGACCACAACGCGGAACACATCACGATGCCCTCATTTGAGGCCTTCGCCCAAGAGCACGACAATAATCGTGATGGCAAATTCACTTTCAATGAATTGCCCGATGGTGCCGTCAAACAACGGTTCAAGCATCTGGATGGCAATCGCGACAACGCTGTGGATCGCGAAGAATGGGAGTCCATGGCCTCAATTTTCGAGCGAGTGGAGAATCAAGCCTTCTCTGTAAAACCAGATGCCGCAGGCCGTGTCGCGGATTCCGGAATCCTCTGGCGCTTTAAGAAGGGCCTGCCTTACGTCGCTTCGCCGGTCTATTATCAAAGCCGCTTCTATATGGTTAAAAACGGAGGACTGTTGACCTGCCTCGATACTGCCACCGGAAAGGCCGTGTACCAAGAAGAACGACTCGGCGCCCTCGGTGATTATTATTCCAGTCTTGTCGCGGCAAATGGGAGAATCTATGTGACCTCACAACGGGGCGTCATGTGTGTCGTCCGCGCTGGCGACACCTTTGAAGTCCTCGCGCGCAATGATCTGCGCGAACCTGTCCAAGCCACGCCGGCGGCAATCGGTGATACCCTCTACGTCCGTACGGCCGGACATCTCCACGCCTTCCAGGAAACCGTAGTGAAGTGATGTCGCGCAGCCCTCCGATGGCAAAATCTCCCCGGCTTTCGGATACAGGTTGTCAAGAAGCTGACACCCAGATCGATGTCACCGAAAACGGTGATGAACTCCCAAAGAACCACCAGAACCTGACGCCCACTATTTCTTCTTTGAGGTCGCCCGATCAAACGCCTCCGCTAACGCTCCCAAGCCGCCATCCGCAGCAAACGCATCCGGAGGTCGCTGCCCCGGACGTGGACCCAGCAGCCGCGGACCAGGTGCCGTCGGAGTACCTTTCGTGTCTTTACCAGCCACCGCCATGGGGTTCGCCCGCATCGAGAGCGCGATCCGCTTTCGCGGCAAGTCGACTTCCGTGACGGTCACCTGAACCTTCTGCGCCACCTTCACCACCTCGGACGGATCCTTGATGAACCGGTCGGCAAGCTGACTGACGTGTACCAAGCCATCTTGGTGGACACCAATGTCTACGAACGCACCAAACGCAGTCACGTTGGTAACAATTCCGGGAAGCTTCATGCCGGGCTTCAAATCTTCGAGTTTGCGAATGCCTTCTTGGAAATGAAAAGCCTCGAACTGTTTTCTTGGGTCCCGACCCGGCTTGGCAAGCTCTTCCACGATGTCCCGCAACGTAGGCAACCCAACGGACGACGAAACATACCTGTCGAGACGAAGCCGATTGCGCACGGCCCCATTTTGCATCAAGTCCTTGACCCCACAGCCCAAGTCGCGCCCCATAGCGGCCACCAGCTCGTAACGTTCGGGATGCACCGCGCTCGAATCGAGCGGATTCTCCGCATCGCGGATTCGAAGGAAGCCGGCGCACTGTTCGAATGTCTTGGGGCCCAAACGCGGCACCTTCAAAAGATCGAACCGCGACCGAAATGCGCCGTTCTGATTGCGATAGTCGACAATGTTCCCGGCGATACCGGGCCCCAATCCGGACACATAGCTCAACAGCGCCTTGCTCGCCGTATTCAACTCCACACCAACGCGGTTCACACAAGAGATGACCGTGTCGTCCAAACCGCGTTTAAGGGCCGCCTGATCCACATCGTGCTGATACTGTCCAACGCCAATCGACTTGGGGTCGAGCTTGACCAATTCGGCGAGCGGATCCATGAGTCGACGACCAATGCTGACGGCACCGCGAACCGTGAGGTCCTCATTGGGAAACTCTTCCCGAGCCACCTCACTGGCAGAATAAATGGAAGCACCACTCTCGTTCACAAGGACCACGGGAATGGACACTGGAAGTTGGAGCTCCCGAACGAATTGTTCGGTCTCCCGACCGGCGGTGCCATTGCCGATGGCAATGGCCTCCACTTGAAATTGTTCGACCAACCGGCGCGCTGCGGCAGCTGTTTGGGCGAGTTGCCCTTCGCTTCCAGCTGTGGCAAACAACACATCGTGATGCAACAGTTTGCCTTGCCGATCCAGGACCACCGTCTTGCATCCCGTGCGAAATCCCGGATCCAGCGCCAGCACCGTCTTTTCTCCGAGAGGCGGCGCCAGCAAGAGTTCGCGTAGGTTGTCCGCAAATACCCGAATCGCTTCGGTGTCCGCGAGTTTCTTGGCCTCCATGCGAACCTCCGCTTCCATGGCAAATCCCAGAAGCCGCTTGTAGCCATCGTAGATCGCCAAACGAACCTGTTCACCGCCAGGAGTGCCACGTGACTTCAGGAACAGTGCCTCCAAAATGGCGATGGCATCGTCCTCGGGCGGTTGGATGCGAAACATCAAAATGCTCTCATCTTCGCCGCGGCGAATCGCCAGCAGGCGATGACTCGGAATCTTCAAAACCGGTTCCGACCAATCGAAGTAATCCTGATACTTGGCCCCCTCCACTTCCTTGCCAGTGATCACTTTGGAGTGGATCAACCCGGCATTCCAATACAGCTCTCGAACCCGGGTGCGCGCCGTCGGATCGTCACTAAACCGTTCCGCCAGAATATCGCGGGCACCCGCCAATGCCGCGTTGGCATCGGGCACTTCCTTCGCCGCGTTAACAAAGTCCACCGCGATCAATTGGGGATCGATCGTTCCCTGTTCATTAAACAAGCGCTCCGACAGCGGTTCCAATCCGGCTTCCTTCGCGATAATCGCCTTGGTGCGCCGTTTGGGACGATAGGGCGCGTAGAGATCTTCCAAAGCCGACAAAGTCTCCGCCCCCGCGATCGACACCTTTAATTCGTTCGTGAGCAGATTGCGCTCGATAAGCGATTTAACGATGGAATCACGCCGTTGCGCCAACTCCAGCAACTGCGCCAATCGATCGCGGATCGCCGTGATCGCCACCTCATCCAGGCTGCCGGTGACTTCTTTGCGATATCGGGCGATAAAGGGCACGCTGCCCCCTTCGGCCAAAAGGCGTGACGTGTTCGCCACCTGGCCGGGAGAAATCTTTAGTTCCGAGGAAATGCGGGCAATGTAGCGCTCTTGCATGAGTCGAAAGACGGGTTTTAGCGCACGGATTTTTCCGCGCAAGGGAATTGGGGTCGATGCGGGTTCTGTCCGTCGAAAGGTCAGGGAATCACCGTAAGCCAACCCGACAGATCACACATTATACGTACTAGAACTAACTCTCCCGCCGGTTCCGGTCCAGTTGGTATGGAAAAACTGACCGCGATCTTTGTCGATGCGCTCATAGGTGTGTGCGCCGAAGTAATCGCGCTGAGCCTGCAGGAGGTTGGCGGGCAATCGGGCATTGCGATAGCTGTCATAGAAGGCCAGCGCCGTGCCGAATGCCGGCACAGGCAATCCCTTCTTCACCGCCAGCGAAACCACATTGCGCCACCCCTTCTGCGCCTTCTTGATCTCGCCACGGAAATAGTCGTCCAGCAGTAAATTGTTGAGCTTCGGGTTCTTGTCAAAAGCCTCCTTGATCTTGCCCAGAAATCTCGACCGGATGATACAGCCGCCGCGCCACATGAGTGCAATGCCGCCGTAATTGAGGTCCCAACCGTTCTCCTTGGCCGCCGCGCGCATGAGCATATAGCCCTGGGCGTAGCTCACAATCTTGGAAGCGTACAACGCATTGCGGATATCTTCGATCAAGGCTTTTTTGGCCGATTCCTTCTTGGCCTGAGCCATCGCCGCGCGCGGACCTTTCAACTTTCGCGAGGCTTTTACGCGCTCATCCTTCATCGCACTGACACATCGACTGAACACCGCTTCAGCAATGAGGGTCACCGGTTGGGCGAGGTTGGCCGAATCTATCACTGTCCACTTCCCAGTGCCCTTCTGCCCGGCGGTATCCAGGATTTTGTCCACCAACGCCGAGCCGTCCTCATCTTTTTTGGCGAGAATGTTTCCCGTGATCTCAATTAGGAAACTGTCCAAATCCCCCGTGTTCCATTCCTTGAAGACGGCGCTCATCTCATCGGCGCTCATGCCCAAACCATCCCGCATCATCTGATAGGCTTCGCAGATCAACTGCATATCCCCATACTCAATGCCATTGTGGACCATCTT
>SXGU01088395.1_pt1 | contig 73467 bp, 70 predicted proteins | sample 3174531 | NCBI WGS metagenome assembly SXGU01 (sample SAMN11356863, study PRJNA531348) | freshwater metagenome | isolation source: freshwater sample F1-140 | place: China: Fuxian Lake, Yuxi | collected 2017-12-25 | reverse complement strand
GAATATCCAGGGGGATTTGTAGTAACATGGTTCTCTTGGGGTTTGGTTCCTGACGGCAGGTGGGGGTGATACGCTCATTGGCATACAAATATCATAATACTACATATAGAGGCTACCCCACGAAATCGGGAAGAGCCAAAAAAGTAGCAATATCCGCATTATCAAAATGCTGTGATAACACTTCCTTTATGTCTGATAATTCAGACTTTTTAAATAATAAGGCCTGCTTTACAAAGGATATTGCACGCGCTAACTTGATGTAACCGGTTCTATATTTTTTTAACTCAATCCCTAGCCGTTCGGCTTCAATCGCCGCATGAACAGCAATATCAATTAAACTTTCTTTGGTGTGAATGTTTAATGATAGATTTTGCCGTAAAACACGTTCATATTCAGCCGGATTATCCTCATAAACAACTTTTTCTATTGCCATGTACACCTCGTTTAAGTGCAATCGTTACAAAAGGATTAACCGGAAACAGGGTAACGAATCCTGCTTATCGCTCCGTCGCAAGCTATCCGGTTAAATTTGATTGTATCAGGGTTTAGCCAATCTTTTGCGGGTACATCACAACAACATTTGAAGCATCCATATTCACCAATAAATTCAGCCGATCCCCTAACACACGCCATGCTTCCGCCTGTTCCGCTTTCAACTCTTGCCGCTGATAGATGCGCTTAACTTTGTTTTCCTCGGTGTGGTTCAGGCATTTTTCAATCACATCAGGCTGTATTTTTAGGTTACCCATCAGTGTTGCACCTGTCCGCCGTAAATCGTGTGGTGTCCATTTACCGCCCGTCAACACCAATGCCTGAGAATCTTTAGAACGATTACTGAGCATGGTCGTTGTTTGCCGCCCGCGTACCTGTATGGATATTGACTTCTCACAGACGTGATTTGAATTGTCACGGTTAGAAAAAATCCAGGTATCGCTTTTTGCTATCCGCTTTAAAAGTTTGAATTGCTCCAGTGCAAAGTCTGATAAATAAATCGTGTGTGCCTTGCCGTTTTTGCTGTGTTCTTCCGGTATCGTCCAGGTCTTCAAATCAAAATCCACCTCCGCCCATTGCGCCTTGGACAATTCGCCGATTCTGCACATCGTTGATAAGGCAATCCAGACGGCGCACTCGGTAGACTTCAATAAATTAGCATCGGGTAATTGCCGCGCCAATGCCCTGATTTCGACCTCGCTTAAAATTCTGTCCCGCTCGGTAGGCTTGGTGGTTGTCTTGGTCACGCTAAGACTTGCCGTAGGGTCAAACTCGATAATGTCACGGTCAACGGCAAACCTGAACATTTGGCGCATCAGCTTTAAAATATTTCGTGCTAAGTGAGCCACGCCGCGCACCAGCAAGGCGTCTGTTACTTGGGTAATGTGACCTTTACGCACATCCTCAACAAATAATTCACCCAAGACCGGCAAAACATCCTTGTTGAACATTCGGACTATTTCGGCTTTATCCTTGCGATTGATTAAGTCGGTATCATGCCAGCGGATAAATAAATCATTGACCGTCACCCGCGCCTGAAGCTTGGTTAATGCCGCTTGTTCATCAAGCTGTTGTTGTCGAATACGCTCTATTTGGAGCGTCCTTTCAATACCGGGGTCTTTACCTTGCTTGACCAGTTCCTTATAATCGTCGCGTTGCTTTCGTGCTTCTTTTAAACTTTTCGCCTTCAAAGTAATTTGACGTTGCTTTCCCTCAATCCGGTACGAAAGCATAAACGATACAGCGCCGCCGTCTTTTTGCGCACGGACTCGGATAATCAGGCCGCCACCATCTGCAATAATCTGAACTTTGTCGCTTGCCTTCAAATTTCTAAAGGCCATATCGGTAATTTTATTCAGTGCCATGATTCACCTGTCCCTTTTTCCGGTATAACATCCGGTATAACAATTTTACCGGATTTCAATAAATCTTATTGTACTTAGTTGAACTATAGCATTCAATAACACAATGATTTTTATATTAAATACAGGTATTTTTGAATCTCGTCGAATCTTAAAAAACGTGAATTTACCTTTCTGGGGGACAAGGGGTAGCAGGTTCAAATCCTGTCGTCCCGACCAATTGAGTCAATATGTTACAAAATGACATATTAAGCAGGATTTCAAAGAATCCAGTTCCGGGATAACGATTTCTATCCCAAACAATAAAAAATTACCGCTCGTTAAACTCGCCCCTGCGCTGGGCAGCGAAACCAAACTTGCAGGCCGCCTGACACCCTGTTTTTTCCAAATCGACCGGGGGCTCCATGTTTTCTCAATCGCTATTCAACCGATAACGATAGCTCATAATGACCCGCTCGTCCCGCGCCGCGATTTGTATTGACGTAATAACCGAACCGCAACGCGATCATGCCAAGCCCGATAGCCGTTCTGGCGCAAAAAGCGCTTGGTATTGTAAGTAACGAACATCAATAGCCGGCAGGTCAGTGGTTGTATTTTCGCCGCATTGGTATCGGCGACCGCTTCCGCACATGGTTTTCTTCCCAGTAGCGCAGTTAAAACGTTAGTTTGGATTATATGCGACTTTCCTGTACATTGCCGTACATCGCCAGTACCGTAAACTGATAAACAACAAATTCAATAAGAAATAGAGAACCAAGGAATGACCAACACCATCGCCGAACTGTTGAAAGACAGCGCCTATAAACTCAACCAATTCAAAGCCGAGCAAATTCAAGCGCTGGAAGCCGGTATTTCGCTCAAAGAAACCGCGAAAAAGCCAGCGCCCTACGTCACTTGCCTGGTACGCGGCAAGCCGATCAAACTAACGCCGGAAGAAGCGGTGCGTCAGCTTTACCTGATGGTGTTGCGCGATGATTTGGGCTACCCCGTCAGCCGGATGGAAGTCGAGCACGAAGTCACCTTCGGCCGCGAAAAGAAACGCGCCGACATCTGCATCTTCGACAAGGACAAAACCACCACGCCGTACATTTTGGTCGAGCTGAAAAAACCCAAACTCAAGGACGGCAAGGAACAGCTGAAAAGTTACTGCAACGCCACCGGCGCACCGATGGGCGTTTGGACCAACGGTGAACAAATCTCCTATTACCACCGCAAAGACCCCAACTACTTCGAAGACATCCCGGCCATTCCGTCGGCGCACGAAAAACTGTCCGACATTCTCAGCGAACGCTGGACGATTGACGACTTGGTCAAGCTCGACAAACTGGTCAATGAGAAAAAATCGCTCAAAGACCTGATCCTGGAGATGGAAGACGAGGTGCTCGCCAATGCCGGCGTCGATGTGTTCGAAGAGCTGTTCAAGCTGATTTTCACCAAACTCTACGACGAACTGGAAAGCGGCCGCGACCGCAAGCGCCACCTGGTTTTCAAAAACTACGGCGACACCGAAACCGAACTCAAAGCCAAAATTCAAGACCTGTTCGACAAAGCCCGCGATAAATGGGAAGGCGTGTTCCCGGACGGCGCCAAAATCGACCTGACGCCCAGCCATTTAGCGGTGTGCGTGTCGTCGCTGGAAAAGGTCAAACTGTTCAATTCCAACCTGGAAGTGGTGGACGAAGCCTTCGAATACCTGATCAACAAATCCAGCAAAGGTGAAAAAGGCCAATACTTCACGCCGCGCTACGTCATTGATATGTGCGTGAAGATGATGAATCCGCAAGAACACGAAACCCTGATTGACACCGCAGCCGGCAGTTGCGGCTTTCCGGTGCATGGTATCTTTCACGTCTGGGAACAAATCATGAAGGAAGAAGGCTTGAGCAAAAGCCATTTGTTCACCACCGAGAAAAAACCGGCCCGTTGCGAAGACTACGTGCGTAGCAAAGTGTTTGCCATCGATTTCGACGAAAAAGCCGTGCGTGTCGGTCGCACCCTCAACCTGATCGCCGGCGATGGCCAAACCAACGTCCTGCACCTTAACACCCTGGATTACGAACGCTGGGACGAAAAAACCAACGACGAAGCCTGGAGCGACGTTTATGGCGAAGGCTGGAAGCGCCTGCGCAAACTGCGCCAGGATAAAGCCAGTAACCGCGATTTCGGTTTCGACATACTGATGGCCAACCCGCCGTTTGCCGGCGACATCAAGGAAACCCGCATCCTGGCCAAATACGACTTGGCCCGTTCGGTCAGCCTGGACAAAATCAGCAAGGTCGATCCCAACGACGCCAACATCGTCGACGCCCGCAGCAAAGCACCCGGTTTCGCCGAAGCCCTGCACGCGGCGCACGAAACCATCTACCAAATGGCCGACGGCACTTACCGCAAGGTCAAGGTGAAAAACCAGAACAACGTTGGCCGCGACATCCTGTTTATCGAACGCAACTTGTCATTCCTCAAACCCGGCGGTCGCATGGCCGTGGTATTGCCGCAAGGCCGCTTCAACAACGCCAGCGACAAGGATTTGCGCGACTATCTAGCCGCCCATTGCCGCATCCTGGCCGTGGTCGGCTTGCACGGCAACGTCTTCAAACCGCACACCGGCACCAAAACCAGCGTGTTGTTCGTGCAGAAGTGGAACGACGACCCGAACGCCGGGCCGCTATGCCCCAGACAAGCCGATTACCCAATTTTCTTCGCCACGATGCGCGAACCCAGCAAGGACAACTCCGGCGACAAAATCTACCGGCAGACGGAAGACGGCTCGCCGCTGCTGGACGCGCACGGTCATTTGATCATCAAGCATGATTTATTCAATCACGATGGCTTGACTGATGACGGCATCGCCGAAGCCTTTATCGAATTTGCCAAGAAAGAGAACTTAAGTTTTTTTCAATAGGCCCCTTTGATGAAGCGCGGTATTCGCGCTTGTTGGAGGGGCTGGAAATAACCGAGCTTCTTTTGTCCGAAGTACAGCGGGAGAATTTGAAACTTCGTTTGGACAGTGGATATTTCTCCAAGCCGATGCTTGCCGCAGATTCAGCTGTTCGAGCTTATCCGGATGGACATGACGAGTTGGGGGCCCTATTTGCCCGATTTGTTAAAGGGATATTCGACATCAACGCTGACTCGTACACGGACGACGGAATACCGTTTCTTCGGATTTTAAATTTACGCCGTGGCGTTATCGATGAGAGTAATCTTGCAAGGATTCCTGAAGCAATTCACCAATCTGAGAGAAAAACTGAGTTGCGTCGTGGAGACATCGTTTTATCAAAAACAGCATGTCCCGCTGCTTCTCTTGTAACTGTGGATTTCTGCAATACCAGCCAAGATACTATCGCGACCACTTTATCTTCTTATGGTTTGAATCATTACAAACCTGAAGCAATTGTCGCCTACCTGAATAGCTCAATAGGTGAACAGCTTTTATGGCGACAATTTCAAGGAAATGTGCAATTACATTTGAGCCTTGATGACGGTCGTAAGGTGCCGATTCCTCGACTTAGTCCAAATTTTCAGGCGAATATTGCGTTGTTTTTTCAGAATGCTGAGTCAGCTCGAAAATCTTCGTTACGGCAATTTGAAGTTGCATCACGGTTACTTGAACGGGCACTTGGTTTGGAAAATTGGCAAGCTCCAGAATTGCTTAGCTACGTTCGCAACAGCAGCGATACCTTCGCGGCCAGACGCTTGGATGCCGAGTTTTTTAATCCCGGCATTGACCAGTTGCTCAAGCGACTGAGTTGCGACGGCCAAAAAATAAGAGACGTAGCGCCTGCCAGAAAAGAAAGGTTTACGCGCAACGAAACTGGCGAGTTTTATTACATCGAAATTGGCGCGCTAAATAGCGATGGAACAGCTGAGTCGCAATGTATCCTCCAACGCGAAGCGCCAAGCCGAGCAACGCAGCACGTCAGAACCAACGATGTCATAACTTCTACAGTGCGGCCTAATCGGCGTTTGTCGGCGTTGATTAGCGAACAGCAAGACGGCTTTGTTTGTTCTTCGGGTTTTGTCGTTTTGCAGCCTAAGCAAATCAGTGGTGATGTATTGGTGACCTATCTCCGATTACCCATCATCTGCAAATTGATGGATTTGTACACCAGCGCCAGCATGTACCCGGCGATTTCCGAATCCGATTTGTTGAATCTGCCCGTTCCAAAATTTTCAACGGCGACTGAAAAGGCGGTTGAACAATCTCTACAATCAGCACGCCTAGCCAAACAACGTGCCGCCCATCTCCTCGAATCCGCCAAACGCGCGGTTGAAATTGCAATTAAACAGAGTGAAGAAGCAGCTTTAACTTATCTGGAGGCAAATTCGTGAGCGGAGATTACTACAAGGAATGGCGGGCAAAAGCCGAGGTCGATTATTTTCCGCAACTAGTAATTTTATGGTTGTCGACAAATTCATGGTATCGCTCACACTACTCGGAAATTACATCAAAACGCGATAGGGATTTTTTGAATAAATTGCGAGAGGACCACAGCACCCGAAATAAGCTATTCGCCCGCTTTGATAAATTGTTGCAAGTCGAAGGTACAAAAGAGCATGCTGAACTTATTAGTAACATTGAAGCACTTTCTTTCTCGTTGGTTAGAGCAGAGCTTCTATGGGATGAAACGCAAGCTAGTAGCGTGATTACTTTTGAGAATTGCGTGCTTACACCAAAACCAAATCTAACTTACGGAAGCCTTATTGTTAAACCCCGTGCTCAGGGCATAACTATTAGCAAGACCCTAAAACTTACGGCAGATAAATCTTTGCTATTTAACGGTTTTCTTGAGATTATCTATCAAATTCGCTGCCATTTAGTACATGGTCAACTGGAACCAAAAGATGAAAATCATGAAGTGGTTAAGCAGTGTTATTTTATGCTTCATACTTTGATGCGCTTTTAGTCAAGTAGAGAAATAAAATGGCAATCTGGCTAATCCGCGCCGGTTCGCACGGCGAATACGAACAAAAATTCATCCAGGAAAACCGGGTTTACGTGACCTGGGGCGACTTGGATGTGAATCTCGCCAAACTCCCACAACGGGCGGATTTGACGGCGGCGATGAACAACCGTTACGCCGATGGCGACGATACACGCCAACGGCTGGAAGGCGGAAAGCCTGTTGACGACCATACAGCCCGATACGCCCATCGCCGACGATGCGGCCGGCAGCGAGAACTTGGAAGAACCGGCGCAACAAGCCCTCGCGTAGACGGCGCACGCATGGATTTTAAGAGTGACTGTGATGAATCCTTCCATCTGGAAAACGACTATTGTTTCACTCTCCCAATCAACGGTCTTTAACCCTAAAATCAACTTACCTCAGGATAAGCGCATGACTAAAAATCGAAGACTCAGCCTGTTAATCGGTTTTTTCCTGATCACCGCGCCTTTGCTTATCAAGTCTGCCGGGGACTATAAAAAGTCAGGTAATACGTCGCCGGAAACATCGGCAGGCTTATTAAAGGTTGCCGGACAAAACGCTATCGATAATTTTGTCAACGCCGCACGCGCACAAATAGGCGAGACTGTCAGCTATGATCCGACGTACCGCACTTTAAAATACCCCAATGGCGATGTGCCGATCGAATCGGGCGTTTGTACCGATGTGGTGATACGCGCCTTACGCAGCAGCCTGAATCTGGATTTGCAGAAACTGGTCCATGAGGACATGCAAGCGCATTTTTCGCAATATCCGAGGCACTGGGGTTTAACAAGAACCGATAAAAATATCGACCATCGCCGTGTGTTAAACCTTCAGACCTATTTCAAACGCAAGGGTTACGAACTACCGCTCTCCAGCAAGCCCGAAGACTTTAAAGCCGGTGATCTGGTCACCGCGATTATCCCCCCTCACCTTCCGCACATTATGATAGTCAGTGATAAAACAGCGCCAATAACACAGCGTCCGCTGGTTATTCATAATATCGGCAGGGGAACGCGCGAAGAGGACCGGTTATTTGAATTTAAAATGACCGGTCATTACAGAATAGCGCTGTAGAAACCGGTGTACCGTTCAATGATCGTTCCTGTTTACCCCGATCTCTGACATAATGTTACAAAACCGTTTCACTGGATCATTCCACTATTGACCCATCCACTTTCTGCCGTTTTGCCGGGATTTTTAACGTGTCCCGCGCTACGCTCTGAACTAGAATCAAATAACAAACCATGATTAATAATGATGTATTACGGCGATTACGCTACGCGCTGGATTTCAGTGACGCCAAAATGCTGGAGATTTTTGCATTAAACGATGTCACAATCAGTCGCGACGACTTACTCAACCTGCTCAAAAAGGACACCGAAGAAGGCTATGTCGAGCTTGATAACAAACTCATGGCCGCATTTCTGGACGGTCTGGTCACTTATAAACGGGGCCCGCTGGAAAACCGGCCCGGATTTGTGAAAAAACCGGAGCCGCCTTTAAGCAATAACGGCATTCTTAAAAAACTCAGGATCGCTTTTAATTTCAGGGAAGAAGACATGCTTGAGACGCTAAAGCTGGCTGATTTTGAGTTATCCAAAGGCGAACTCAGCGCTTTTTTCAGGCAAAAAGGCCACAAAAACTACCGCGAATGCGGCGACCAAATCCTCAGGAATTTTTTACAGGGCCTGACTGTTTATTGCAGAAAACCAATCTGATAAGGGCTCTGTTATACTTTAGCAATGTCCATGAAATAATTTGAGCATTTGATCCCCTCACCCTAGCCCTCTCCCGGAGGGAGAGGGAACAAGTTTCGAAGTTATTTTATGCACGATCCTTATCCAGCCGTGTATGCTTCATACACACCTAATTTAACTCAACCACACACATAGCCATGAACGAAAAAATCTCAAACAATGCCCTTATTTACGCCACGCTTGCCCTGAACAGCGAAGTGGATTTACAACGCGAATACCTGGATTCGGATGACGTGCCCGACGATGAGCGCGACAACGAAGAAGATATTCTGGGTGACCTGGAACAGGCCTTCATGGAATTCGTCGATCTTTACAAGAACCGCTGCAAAGCCGACAAGCAACTGCCCACTATCGACGAATTACTGAACAGCCAGCTATAGACCAACCTCATGTACACGCTTTACGGCATAAAAAATTGCGATACCGTCAAAAAAGCGCGTCTTTGGCTGGACCAACATCATGTCGCCTATCAATTCCATGATTTTCGGATTGACGGGCTGACATCCGCGCAACTAAACGATTTCGCCGCCCGCACCGAGTGGGATAAGCTGCTCAACCGCAGCAGCACCAGTTGGCGGCAACTCAATCCCGAACAGCAACGTGATTTAACGCAGGACAAAGCCCTCCGGCTGATGCTGGAGACCCCTACCCTGATTAAAAGACCGATTTTAGATACCGGCGATAAGCTGATCGTTGGTTTTAAAGCAGACCATTACCAAACTATGTTATGAGCGATACGCTGGAACTTCTCAAAGACCTGATCAGCCGCGAGTCAGTCACCCCTAAAGATGCAGGATGTCAGGATGTCCTTGCAGAACGCTTGACCCGTCTGGGCTTCAAAGAGGAACGCCTGGATTTCGCCGATACCCAAAACATCTGGCTGCGACGCGGCGATGCCAAGCCGCTGTTTACCTTTCTCGGCCATACCGATGTCGTGCCGACCGGACCCTTGGATGCTTGGCTGTCGCCGCCGTTTACAGCAACGATTCGTGACGGTAAATTGTATGGCCGGGGCGCTGCCGATATGAAAGGCGGTATTGCCGCCTTCATCACGGCCGTCGAACGTTTTATCGCCAATCACCCCGATCATCAGGGTTCGATTGCCGTAATGATGACCAGTGACGAAGAAGGCATCGCCACGCATGGCGTCGTGAAGGTCGTTGAAGTGCTGGAACAGCGTCATGAAAAAATCGACTGGTGCCTGGTCGGCGAGCCGTCCAGCGACAAAAAAATCGGCGATGTGATTCGTGTCGGGCGGCGCGGCTCCTTGTGCGCCAAATTAACCGTTGCCGGTATTCAGGGCCATGTCGCCTACCCTGAACTGGCGGAAAACCCGATACATACCTTTGCGCCTGCGTTAAAAGAATTGACCGAGGAAGTCTGGGATCGCGGCAATGCGTTTTTCCCGCCGACCAGCTTGCAGGTGTCCAATATCAATGCCGGAACCGGTGCGGAAAACATTATTCCCGGTAGTGCCGTTGTACAGTTTAATTTGCGGTTTTGCACGGAACTGGATGAGGCGACCATTAAACAGCGCACTCACGCCATTCTCGATAAATACGGTTTTCGCTATGACTTGCATTGGCGCTTGTCCGGCAATCCTTTCCTAACCGAAAAAGGCGCGTTAATTGACGCCGCCCATGCCGCCATTAAAACGGTGACCGGCTTTGAAACGCTCGATGATACCGGCGGAGGTACCTCTGACGGTCGCTTTATCGCTCCGACCGGCGCTCAGGTCATTGAGCTAGGCCCGTTGAATGAAAGCATTCATAAAATCAATGAGAATGTGGGCCTGGAAGACCTGGAAATTTTAAGCCGTATCTATGAACAGATATTGATCAACCTGCTGGTTAATCCACACAATAGTTAAGGCGGATTAAACCTTCGATAACCACCAGCCCGATCAATAATGAAGTTTGTCGGGCTTGGCCTGGTATTTTTTCCAGACAAATTCCGCTTCATCACGCAGCATCTGGACGAGTTTAATCGAGCGTTGCTCCTTCGGCAGGGCCAGTTGCTCGTAGATGGGGCGATCATCAAAATTGCCGTACTCGAAGGCATCCTCAACGGATGCGGCGTAATACACGCGGCTTATTCCCGCCCAATAGCAGGCCGCTAGGCACATCGGACAGGGTTCGGCTGACGTGTACAGAATGCAGCCATCCAGTTTGAAATGCTGCAAGGTAATACAGGCGGAGCGTATCGCCTCCATTTCCGCATGCCATGTCGGATCATGGCTGGCAATAACCCGGTTCATGCCTTCCGAAACAATCTTCCCGTCTTTCACGATAAGCGCGCCGAAAACTCCGCCGGTGCAGTATTCCAGACCGGCCCGCGCCGAGAGTTCGATCGCCCGGCGGAGGAATTTTTCATGCGCTGAGGATTCCATATTTTTCCTATGGTTTAAATGCTTAAATTTGCGCTATGCCCCGCATTATTTCAACCTTTAAAAGCGAACATTGCGCGTTATTTTATTGTTGGCTTAACGCTTCGAGTTTTATCGCAGCCAAACCGCGCACGGTTTCATCACTGTCGTTAAGGGCCTGACTGAGTAGCGTAACATCATCAGTAATACCGTCAACCGCCATTAGCCTGACATCGACATCTCTATCGTGCAGCGCATCTTGTAACACGGCGCCAGCATCATTACCTTCAAGGCGGGCTAAGGTTGAAACCGCTTGCGCCCTGACAGCGGCGTCCTGATCCGTCAACGCGTCCTCTAATGCGGCTTTTATTGCAGGGGCGCTTTTTATTTCATCACTTAATATGGCGCCCATAGCGCTTGCGCGGTCTTCAGGATTTTTGGATTTAGCCATCGCCAACAGTTCGCCGACCCTATCCGGCTCTGAATCGTGCTTTTTCCCGGCCTGCTTGGCTGTCGGTTTACTGCTTGATTTCACCGTCGTCATTGCGGCGCAATTCCCATTTTGAGCGGGTAGTTCGGCTAAGGTCGAACCCATTATCCAGGCTTCTGCAATGTCCTGGCTATTGACGGCTGTTTTTGAGTAGCGAAAGACTAAACCGGCTTTTTCGGCTATCAGGCACGCCAATATTTCTTTTAAAGTTGCCCCGACACAGGTAGCGGTCACTACGTTTTTGGGAAGAACCGAATAATGGATTGGAATATTGATTTGCCGGGCGAGGCTGTCAAGCACCTGCGCTAAAGGGGTGTGTCTAACTTCCAGTTGCAGTTCGCTGCCCTTATTTGCGCTTACTATCAAACGAACATCCGTGCTGTCTGAAACCTTGTCAGGCATTTTGGTTGTTGCCGCCATCACTTGTAACGGAAACGCGACGATAGCAGTCATTACCGTGTAACAAACTCGTCGCTGCATAGTGAAAGACATAAATTTTTCCAGGTGTCGATAGGTTGCTATGGCTATGTATTCAAAACTTAACCGGGCATCGTCCGAAGCGACTGTCGATGCCCGGCAAATAAAGGCTTATTGATTTTGCTTGATGGTCCATGTGGTACCGGTTTGTACGCCCGCCGCATTCCGGCACGCGAATTTAGCCGTGTAAGTTTCCGCGCCTGTTACGGTTGACGCGCCTTTATTGACGCGCATATTGTATACGCCTGATCCACCGGCCAGCTTTACTTCCGGGCTAAATTTGCCGTCGCCGTCTTTGTTATCCTGGCTTAACGCTGAGGTGGAAAAACCCTTCGTCGCTTGAATGCTGACGATAGGGGCTTTAACAGGCGGCATATCACTAACCGACACAGCAAGAGAAGACGAACCGGCGGCGCAGCTAACCGCGTATACATCGGTTTTCGCCGCACCGGACGTACTTGAGCCGACGGCTCCTGAAACCGTTTTTGGTTTAGCCGGAACAGACGCTGTACAAAGAAAGGTGGTTTGATTCAGCACCTGTCCGGTAGGGCAGCCGTTGATTAAATTCTTAAGACGGGACAAACCCGACTGGTCCAGTTTGTACGCATTCAGATAGTTGGTCTTTAAATTCCCCTTGTCCTCTTGACCCGGCGAACCCGAATGGCAGGATTGGCAACTTGTCACCTTAATGCCTTTGGAAATCGCACTTGAGAAAATTTGCGCGGTTGCCGAAGCATTGCTTGTGATGAACTGTGATGCCGCCACTAGGCATAAGGCAGTCAAGGTTTTATAAAAATAAGTTGTTTTATTCATGGGTAAATCCTTAATTAATTTAAGTAACAAAAGGTAACTACTCAGCGCATTCCCAAGCTCCAGCTTGGGAATGCGGTCTTGGAAGCTCTGGCTTCCTGCTTTTCCCGAAGCTGGAGCTTCGAGGGTTTTGGTTCTCAAGCCAGAGCCTGGGAACCAGTAATCGCGAGGACTTAGTTGTTACAAATAGCGATGTTGTCTACCCGCCTTAAAGTTGTTGGGTAACTCGTTCAAGGCATTTTGCCGCCCATCTTTGAGCTGTCTACACCACGCCTTGATGTTCAAGGAGGATGGACATCATTTTTTCCGTGGCTTTGTAATCAGTGCTTGACCAAATCAATTCTCCACTCGGCGCAATAATGGCGAAATAGGGTAAGCCGATCTTCAATTGGCGATGCTCCGATTGCGCGCGAAATTTTTCAAATTCCGGCTCTTTGTCCACCAGCTTCACGGCAACCGCTTTTTCTCTTAAGGCCTGATTCAATTTCAGGTTATGGGCGACTTCTTCCTTGAAGGCCACGCAGTTAGCGCACCAGCTCGCATAAAAATCTATAAATATCGGTTTTCCTGATTGCCGGGCGGCTTTTTGCGCGGACTCAAAATTTCTATACCATGAAATTCCCGCCTCCTCTTGCACGGTGGCGGTTATGCCCGATTCACTGCTTGCAACTGCCGGCGTCTCTGCATGAGCAACCGCGATAATCGGCGTTTTGCCAAGACCGACCACAATTAAGCAAGCACCGATGATCAACGACATCACTCCGACAAAATGATGCATTTTCTGGTTGGGTTGGGCATCGGGGGGTAACAGCGATAATACATTGCAATGCACCACGGCGATCCATACGGCCGCTACGCCAAAAGCCAATGAACGCGTCACAACAGGCTCGACTGCCAACACGCCCATGCCTTTGGCAAAATACTGGTAAGCGAAGTACAAAATCATCAAGCCGAACGCATATTTGATTTTGTTCATCCAGTAACCGGCTTTGGGCAGCTTCTTGAATTTGACCACGCTGATGATGAAAAAAGGCAGGCCTACGCCAAACCCAAATCCGCCCATCATGATGCTGCCTTGCGAAGCAATGCCTAGTTTGTCCCAAAAAGTTAAAGTCTCGCCGATTGCCACCAGTTCATCGGCTTTGTCGGCGATGTTGTCGGCAACTTGCAGCAACAGCGCGAAGACAATCGGGCCTACGCAAGGCGAAATGACCAATCCCGCGACAGCGCCCATCATCCAGGTGCCGCCTAAACCTTTAATACGCGCGGATTGTTGATCGAGGGAATGCACTTCATTCTGCATAAAGGCCAATTCGTAAAAGCCCAGCAACGCGATGGCGAAAAAAGCAAAAAACAGGGCAAAACCAATATTGACCCAAGCCGATTGCATAATGGTATTAAACGCCCCGCCGGTCATTCCCGCCATTAGGCCTAAGACCATGTAGGTGCCGATAATACCGATGACATAGACGAGCGCATGCAGCTTTTCCTTTTCAGCAATGCCGTTGGCGCGGTTGACAATGAACATTGAAGTGATCGGCAACATCGGGTAAACACACGGCGTTGCAACCGACAACATTCCCGCCATAAACATGAGCCAAAACATGACAAAAGTGTTGTCCCGGTTATTTTTAAATAATGACAACAGTTGATCGGTAAAGCTGATCGCTTCGTCAGCGCTTACAGCGTTTTGCATGGCTGTGGCGACCGGCAGCGTTACACTGATTGGCGCGGTTTGCGGACGAAAACACACATGGGTCAAGTCATTGCATAGCTGATAGCTAACCGCTAACGTTACTAAGCGATCCGGCGGCTGCCGATCTATGGGGGTAAGCGAAAAAGTAAAATCGCCCTGACCTCTCAACACGGTGGCTTTAACCTTGCCATCGAACACGCCTGCCGGTTTTTGCAGCGTGGTGATCTTTAACCGGGCGGCGGTCAACGCGTCCTTGGAATCCAGGGCGATAGGAATGTAAATATTTTCTTGTCCGGCATCCAAATAGGCATGGTGATCGTTCGGCACAGTCAATGTCAGTCGAAACTCTGCCGGCCACTGCTCGGAATTTAAAGGAGCGATTGTTAGCCCTGCTTTTGGGATTTCGGCATGAGCCATAACTATCGCAAATAACCAACACATTGTAATAATTGCAATTTTTTTCATGTCTTTACTACCTCTAAAGTGTTAAAAACCTGTCCGTTACTTTGACAGCATAAAAATGGCGCTCCGCATTTCCGTAACCAGGGCAATCCTTTGTCAGCCTTGAGCATGGCAATAGTCGCGACACTGCCCGCGACCACGCAATGTTCGGCAATAACGCTGACCGCCTGCAAGCCGGTGACCGGCCAGCCGGTTTTGGGATGCAACAAATGGCTGTAGCGAATCCCGTCTATCAACTGAAAGCGTTCATAATCACCGCTACTGGCCAAAGCGCCGGAAGCCAGTTTAAATTGCGCGATGACTTTATCGGGTTGCCTGGGATCGCGAATGGCAATGGGCCAGCCCTGGTTATCGGGCATGGGGCCAATCACTCTAATATCGCCTCCTAACTCGACAATTCCGTTGTATATGCCCTGCCGGTGAAATAAACCCGCCACCGCATCGGCGGCATATTCTTTAACGATGCCGCCAAAATCCAACTGCATTCCGGTTTGCGGCAGGTAAATGCCTTGCGCGTTCCATTGCACTTTTTTCCAGCCGATTAACGGCAAAACCGCGTCTATTTCAGTCTTGCCGGGCAAGCCGGTATTTTTAAAATCCCATACTCGCCGCAATACGCCTGACGTCACATCGAACAATTGATTGCTTTCCCGATAACACTGCTCTGCATAGTGCAGCAAGGCGACTGTTTCGGAATCTATCGGCGTGCTAACGCCCGAACCCGCCCGCCGGTTTATCTCGGCGATCAAACTGTCATCCCGATAACGGGAATAGCGCTGCTCCAACTGATCAATACGCTTTAAAACCAACTGGTAAACCGCTTCCGCCTGAGCCTTCGAGTCTGTGCAGAACTGCACGCAGCACGGTGAACCCATGGCTGTGAATGCAAAATTAAATACCTGCAGCATGGCCTGCTGAATTAAAACTTCAAATTAAAAGACGCAGTGACCAGGTAATAACTAAAATCGGCAAAATGCCCCAAGCTATTACCGTCTAATCGATAACCGGCTTGATGATCGTAATATTCAATGCCCGTTTGAAAATTTAATTGGTTGATTGATTTCAGATTGGTAATTTCCTTAGTCAATTTGATGCCTCCCGAAATCGCGCCAAAACCTGCAAGCCGATAATCGCTCGAATAAGCGGAATGATTTTTCAAGCGCCTGAAGTCATTCGACAGCTTTCCGCTAAAGGTCGGCTGATAAAAATCCGCGCTGGTTTGGGAATAATATCTAAATCGCGGAATCAACTGCCAGCCATCGGCGATAGGTTGATGCCAGCTTGCTTCAAAGGTATGCGAATCGATGCCCCAGTCATCCTTGGTAAACCGATAATCCAAATGCAAGGCCGCATTGTTCAATTGCCCGAAATGACGGACATATTGATTCAACCACGCCCATTGAAATTTTTCCCCCGGCCTGACCTCCTCAATGGGCAAACTGAAGCTGAACCACGGATTAGCGACTTTCACTTCAACCCATTTATAAGGATCGGTTAAATAGCCGTTGCTATAACTAAACGTCTGGTTGCTTTGAAATAAAGAATCCTTGTCGATAATTTGCGTCACGCCCAGCAAATAGCTTTGACTGGTTTTACTTTCATGGATACGCCCGTTTTTCGCTGTACTATGCGCCCAGGGAGAAACGGACGGGTCGATTTCATCAAAAGCCACAGAAGCGCCGAAATTGAGCGTGGTCAGCTTTTTATTACCCAAATCCAGACTCAAATTACTGCCGACATACCTTGATTGGTAGTCATTTTCCTTTGAATAACCGCCGTTTAGATTAATCGAAGCGGCATCAAAAAAATAAGTCAATCCGGATGTTATCGCATTACGTTCCTCGCATATCGATTGCCCGCATGAACTTTTGGCTGATGCCGCGCTGATAATTTGTTTAATCTTCCCCTTGATATTTTGGTTATAAACCGGCGAAGCGCCCGAGATGACATCGCGCACTAAGTTGACATCGACCGTCAAGGCCTTGCCGAGTGGCGCGGATAACGCGCCTTCAAAAATATTGACGTCAATGCGCTTGTCGCTTTCCGAATAATGACCATATTGGAAATCGGCATTGTAGGTTTCTTCAACCCGTCCCGCCGTTGCCGTGTGCATGATGCCCGGCAAGGTTAGCGCCGCACAGGCCAAGCGGGCAATGGTGGTGTTTTTTTTATGTCGTTTCACAGGTATTCTCATCATTTTTTTCACCAGGGAGCGATGTTTAGTTGCAGCCGCAACCGCCGCCGCCACCGCCATAACCGCCGCTGCCCGCTTCTTTACTGAACGCGGTATGTTGGCGCAGGCTAAATTCCAAGGCATCAGGCGTTAACGCCATCTGCGGCAATGCCAAATTACCTCGCTGCCTGGGTAAAACTTCCGTACAAGCTACGCAGCCGACAATGGCGCCAATCATCAATAACATACGAATAACTTTCATAACGAGCGGCTATTTGCTTGCCAGCAATTCGGTAATTTTGTTTTCAATGCCGGTTATATCGTCACTGGTAAAGCCATGATGAATCATCTGCACAACGCCGTTTCTATCGATGATGAAGGACGTAGGCATTGATTCAACAACATATTGATCGGACCATTTACCGTCGGCATCACGCAACACGGTAAAATCCACGGGGATTTCCTTTAGAAATTTTTCCGCCTTGTCTTTTTCTTCATCAAGGTTTATCGCCACCACTTCAAAATCCTGGTTTTTAAGTTTCTGATGCAGTTTATTTAACAAAGGAAAAGAAATTCGGCACGGAGCGCACCATGAAGCCCAAAAATCAAGGTAAACAACCTTGCCCTTGAATTGTTGTAAATTTGTTTCCCGGTTTTGTAATAATGAAGGCAGGGTAAAAGGTGGAGCGGGCTGACCTTCTTCCACCGCTTTCGCATCAATGCTAAAAAAAGCACTCATCAGAAAAGCCGCAGTGGTAAACAAAACTTTTTTTTGTATCACATTTTTTTTCATGTCAATAAACTCTCAAGTAAATAATTCCCCGGTATCGCACAGGCGATTTCGGTGTTATAGGGCGTTAAACGCCTACGAAGAACAGCTCACAGCTTCTTGGATTCCGCCTAACGAATATGCATGAAATAACTCGGGCAACTGTTCGCCCTCCTTCCGGGAGAGCAGGAATCAAATGATCAAGTTATTAAGGCTTTAACTCGCGTTTTGTCGCGGCAAACGCATTAATTTACCCGGCGTTATTTAAATCTAGCGTGGTGAGCCCGATTACCGATATAAATCACATTTTTTTTAAGGTTATTGGCTCACAAGTATCCGAAAACCATAAATGGCATCTCACCAAGTCGTTATACGTTGGAGTAAAGCTTACAGAAACAAAATGAGTAAAAACCTTGGGGTTCGATTAAGATTCGATGAGGATTGCATTAGCTTTATACTCCGCACTGACATTGCAACGACTGTACGGATGCAGGAGGTTTGGACAATGCAGGAGCATTAACGAGGCGCGGAGTATAAGCGGAGGTAGCCGGGATTATCCGATGATTCGGCAACAAAACGCGTAATGCCGAACTGGAAAACAGCGCGTTGATAAGCATCAGCAACAGGGAATGCCGCCACTATTGCATTGAGACAATTGAGCCTTAAATTTTCAGCGACTGACAAATCCTTGCTATCATCCCGGACCTGTTTACAATAACTTCCCTTAATACTGTAATGTATAAGATCAACGGATGAATTTGAAAACAATCAATCGACTTAAAAACGATATCTGGCTGCTGCATGAACAGCAAATGCCCGCGTTTAAAGCCATAGTAATCAAGTCCCTAAAAATATTCATCCTATCTGTCCAGGGGTTCTACAGCGATCATTGCCCGCTAAGGGCTTCGGCATTAACGCTCTACAGCATACTGTCCATTGTGCCTGTGTTCGCGATGTTGTTTGGTATCGCCAAAGGCTTTGGCTTTGAAAAAATACTGGAGCAGCAACTGCTTGAGAAAGTGCCGTCTCAAGACACCATGCTGCATCAACTGATCGGCTTTGCACAAAACATGCTGAACAGCACTAAAGGCGAGATTGTTGCCGGCTTCGGTCTGGTCGTGCTGTTTTGGACCGTCATCAACGTTATCAGCAATATTGAAGAGTCGTTCAACTATATCTGGAAAGTCAACAAGGGTCGCTCGTTAAGCCGTAAATTAAGCGATTATTTGTCATTAATGTTACTGGCGCCGGTGTTATTGATCGGTTCCAGCAGCATTACCGTATTGCTGAATATTAAGGTAACTTGGTTAATAACCGTTATTGAGCTACCGAAATTCGGCACCTCGCTGGTGCTGGGTGCATTGAGTTTGTCGCCGTTGGCGCTGATGGTGGGGTTATTCACCTTTACCTTGATTTTTATGCCTAATCATAAAATAGATTACCGCACGGGGATCATTGCCGGTTTTGTCACCGGTATTTTGTATTACCTTTTACAATGGGTTTATCTAAGCCTGCAATTTGGCGTATCCTCGTATAACGCCATTTACGGTAGTTTTGCAGCGCTACCGTTATTTGTCATCTGGTTGCAACTGGTGTGGATGATCCTGTTATTCGGCTGTGAAGTCGCGTTTTTTTTACAGAATTATGAGAGTTGCCGTAATAATAACCGCATAGCCGACTTAAGTCTGTCCCTGAAAAAAATCATTGCCCTGCAAATTACCCATCTGGTTGTCAAAAATTTCAGTCAATTGGCAAACCCGTTAACCGCTGATGAAATCGCATCAAGACTGGTTATTCCGCTGTCAATTGTCAGGCCGTTGTTATCAACCTTAACCGCAAGTCATATACTGGTCGAATACAAACTTCCGAACATAGATGACGAGGTTTACCAGCCGGCTGTCGATATTAATATTCTGACCGTTGCCTTTGTGATTAATGCCCTGGAACACCAAGGTAGAGATCATCTGCCGGATATTGGTCAGGAACAGCTGTTTATAAATGCAATCAACAGCTTCCGGCAATTAATGGAAAGTTCCGAGCAAAATATTCTGCTAAAAAATATGTAGGTCTGATGAATTTAGACGGGGTTGCGCTGCCTGACATCAGGCAGTTTCTTATCCACTGTAATCAATAGATATGATTTAGAAGGGCGAAACGGGATATAAAATCGGCTCAGGTAAACAAACCGATAATAAACTCTTTGATTGCCGCCCTGGCATTTCCGTCATTCTCGGAAAAAGCCAGTCCTACGCCTTTGGGATATTCATTTTGTTCCGTTCCCACGTATCTTATATGGCAATGCACTCGAATCGGCTTGTCTGAAATTTTCAATTCAATTTCACCGTCTCGAAATAACTTGTCTTCCGTCATTAACGGCTCGATAGTGCTGAGGTAGGCGCCGCCCAAACTAAGGTTACCGATAAGCCCCCTGTATTCAACACCATCCAAAAATAAAACATATTTTATATAAATGGCAAAACGCCTTTGTTCTCGTCTGTCTTCAGCAGAACGCGGCTCTCTTCGTCTATCGGGAACAGGCCTTGGCGTTTGATCAGATACGTCTTCTATCGGTAATCTTGGCGTTTCCATTAAATTGTCCGTTGTTTTTTTATTAGTACTAACAAATGTAGTGAGGGGAATTCATTTTGGCAATAAACCTCATACCCATACATCTATTCAATTAATAACTTCAGCATAGGCCGTGCCAAATTCTGCAATTGCCTTATTTTTCAGCAGGAAGATCTAAATTAACAGAAATTCCGGCTTCTTGAACAAAGAATCAGTAGTTTATGAAAAAGTTAAGTTAGAAAAAAACTATTGAACCAAACTCACTCAAGTCCTTGGCTATTTACCGTCCCGGATCATAACAGTATTTGTCAGAAAGTGACAAAATATGGCAAATGCCGGACACATACTGCACGCCAAACAATGCCCTATATTATACGGCCTGAAAGCTGTTTGGAAACTCTAAATAAAAATTACGAGCTTTGATTTTCCAATCCAAAACCCGATTTACACGGCAATAATCTGTTTCATCCGGCTTTATCCGGCCTGCCAATCCCCAGTCTATCGGAACATGCTGATTCCAGTGTTTACTTTTTTTCCTGAATGCGAAATTTACAAGCACAATCACCTTTCGCCATGCAGCTTAATTGCTTAACTTCTCTTTCCAATAAAGAAGACATCAGCGCCAAATCAAATTCACAAATTGCCTGATGTTTTTCCGCCAAGTCATGATAGATGCAATTTTGCGCCTGTAAAACCTGTTTGCCGGTTTCAGTCTCAACATCGGCTTTCACTTGAAAGCCAAGGTCCGTCATTATTAAAATCAGCTCATGAATGCGCTCATCCAGCTCTTTTCCTTCAAACTGGCTGCGCAGTTTATCGGCGAGTTTCACTCCCAGCCTCTGCATATAACCGGTAAACCGCTCTGGGCTTATTTCATCTTGCAAATCACTCAAGATCAACTCGGAAAACCAGGCGTATTGTTTGGGGAAATAATTGATGCCTTTATCAGTAATCCCGTAAATACTAACAGGTCGTCCGGCAGTTTTATGCAAGGTGTTTTTTTTGATGTAACCGTCTTTTTCCAGCGCAAGGAAATGCTGTTGCACGGCTGTTCTTGAAATATCCAGCGCCGCCGCCAAGTCATCAATGCTTAAGCCATTCCTGTTTTCCAGTAATTTCTCAAGAATATGATGCTGGCGGGGGCTTATTTTCTGTAGCATTAGGGATCCCATACTTTGCACAATGGCCTTTGTTAATTATGGCTTCATTAAATCATAAAAAACATTTATAAGCTATATATTGCATAAGTCATTGGGTTGTTATACACTTCCCCTCCAAGCAAACCCGCTTTGCTTAAAAAAGCATAACTATTATAAAACACCAGGAGACAATTATGAGTGAAGAACAAACAGCTGCCGCCCCATCATTATATGATCAACTCGGCGGTGAAGCGGCGGTAAACGCTGCGGTTGACATTTTCTACCGCAAAGTGCTGTCGGATTACCGGATTAACCGTTTTTTCGACAGTTCCGATATGGAAAAACAAGCCGCCAAACAAAGAGCTTTTTTAACTATGGCCTTTGGCGGCCCTAATAATTATACCGGAACCGATATGCGTACCGCGCATGCTCGTTTCGTCAAAATGGGCTTGAACGACAGTCATTTTGACGCCGTGATGGAACACCTGACAGGAACATTACAGGAACTGAACGTCCCTGAAAACCTGATAGCCCAGGTTGCCGCTATTGCAGAAAGCACACGCAATGACGTCTTAGGCAGATAACACAAGACCAGGTGGTGACGATGCCAAGCATAACAATTGGTGAAACCCGATTTGACTGTCAAGCCGATGAAGCGGTACCGGATGCCTTGTTAAATAAAGAATATCCGAATACCCCATGGTTGTCGTCAAGGGGATTGCCAATCCTGTTTAATGCGCAGTCTTGACAAAGCACCACCTTTTTTCTCTCAAGTCGCTCTGAAGGATACCCTGCAAAAACAGAATTATTTTCCGGCCTGCCTCTGTCATCCTGAACAGGACATGGTCGTTGCCCTGCCCGATTATCAAAGTAAGTTGATTGAAGCCAGGGTTATGAAAAGCAGCAACTAACCCACGATATTGTCCGCCTGATGCTGGAATATGAGGCAACATTCTAGCAGACCAATTCATTAAAAGGTGATCCTGTAATCCAGATCGTATCGATATCGTATCGATCTGAAATACAGGATGGATGGGTTTTAAGGGGTTAAACCCTGTCCGACCACAATAACCTTCAAGGCGTTGGTGCCGCCTTCAACGCCATTCAGGTCGCCTTTGGTGATAATGAATTTATCGCCGTCTTTAGCGAGATTCCATTTTCTGAGTTCTTTCACAACACTACGGTTCGCCTCGGCATGATCCTGGTCTTCAAGTTTGAAGTAAATAGGAAAAACGCCGCGAAACAAGGTCACTCTACCCAGGGTTTTTTCCTGGCTGCTGAAAGCAAAAATAGGAATACCGGAACTGATTCTGGACATCCACAAAGGCGTGGAACCGGATTCGGTTAAAGCAACAATGCCTTTAATCTTGGTATGATTGGCCATATACATGGCGGACATCGCAATCGCTTCGTCATCGCGTTCAAATTGAATATTCAGACGGTGATCGGACTCACGAACGCTGCGTTGCTTTTCCGCTTCGATACAGATACGGTCCATCGCTTCAACCGCTTTAATCGGGTACTTCCCGGAAGCGGTTTCTGCAGACAGCATGATGACATCGGTGCCGTCATAAACAGCATTGGCGACATCAAATACTTCCGCACGGGTAGGAATCGCGTTTTCAATCATCGACTCCATCATTTGTGTGGCGGTAATTGCAACACGATTGAGTTCCCTGGTGCGTTTAATCAGCATTTTCTGCACGGCAGGCAAGTTGGCGTCACCGATTTCAACACCCAAATCGCCACGCGCAACCATGACTGCATCCGATGCCAGGATAATCTCGTCCATAACATCAGGCACAATCGCTTCCGCACGTTCAACTTTGGAAACGATACCGGCATAACAGCCTTCAGCTTGCAGCAAGCGGCGCGCTTCATGAAGATCTTCTGCGCAACGTGGAAAGGAGATCGCCACATAATCGCACTTCATAACCGCGATCGTTTTGATATCTTCCTTGTCTTTTTCAGTTAAAGCCGCCGCAGAAAGACCGCCGCCCAACAGGTTGATGCCTTTGTTGTTGGACAGATCGCCGCCCACGACAACTGTACAGTTAACACGCATGTTCTCGACATTAACTACATCCAGAACAATACGACCGTCGTCCAGCAACAGTCTGCTGCCGGGTCTGACTTCCAGCGCCAAAGGTTCGTAGGTAATACCGACCTGGGTGTTATCGCCTGCCTTGGGATCAAAATTGATGTCCAGCGCAAAATCCTGGCCTTCATTTAAAAATACCTTGGTATCTTTAAATCGGGCGATACGGATTTTAGGCCCCTGCAGGTCCGCAAGAATACCTACGCGACGTCCGGTTTTACGGCTCAATTCACGTATGGTGTTGGCTCTATCGATATGATCCTGGGCAGAACCGTGCGAAAAATTCATTCGCACTACGTCAACACCGGCGGCAAAAAGACCTTCAAGCACACCGGGTTTATCGGTGGCTGGCCCTAGTGTTGCTAAAATTTTGGTTCTTCTTAACATGGGGTATTTGATCCGTTATTGCGCATTAACTAAGGCAATGGTTGTATCCAGCATACGGTTTGAGAAACCCCACTCGTTATCGTACCAGGACAGAACTTTTACCAGGTTGCCGTTCAGTACTTTGGTCAATGGTGCTTCGTAAATAGACGATGCCGGATTGTGGTTAAAATCAACTGAAACCAGCGGTTTTTCGTTAATATCCAGGATACCTTTCAAGAAGCCGTTAGAGGCCGCTGTCAGAATCTCGTCTATTTCAGCTTTGCTGGTATTTCTGGACGCCTGGAAAACCAAGTCAACCACGGAGACGTTGATAGTAGGAACGCGCATCGCAAATCCGTCGAGTCTTCCGGACAATTCAGGCAATACCAAACCGACAGCGGCAGCGGCGCCGGTTTTGGTAGGAATCATTGACTGAGTCGCTGAGCGGGCACGACGCAAATCACTGTGGTATACGTCTGTCAGGACCTGATCATTGGTGTAAGAATGTATCGTGGTCATTAAACCGTTTTCGACACCAATCGCATCGTGCAAGGGTTTTACTAACGGAGCCAGACAGTTGGTGGTGCAGGATGCATTGGAAATAACGGTGTCCGATGCTTTCAGAACCGTGTGGTTGACACCATAAACAATAGTGGCATCGACATCTTCGCCGCCCGGTGCGGAAATGATGACTTTTTTCGCGCCGGCAGTAATGTGGGCAGAAGCTTTTGCCTTGCTGGTGAACAAACCGGTGCATTCATGAACAACATCGATGCCCAGATCGCCCCAAGGCAACTTTGACGGGTCTCTTTCAGAGAAAACCTTGATTCTGTCGCCATTGATAACCATAGAGTCGCCATCAATACTGACTTCAAAAGGGAATTTCCCATGTACTGAATCATACTGAGTCAGGTGAGCATTCGTGTTGGTGTCGCCCAAATCATTGATTGCAACAATTTGAATCTCATTGGTACGACCTGACTCGTATAACGCGCGGATAATATTACGTCCAATACGGCCATAACCATTGATTGCAACTTTAATCGGCATTGAGTTTCTCCAGAGTGAAAATATGAAAAATGAGTAAAAGGGATGTGATAAATCATCTAAAAGCCCTGTAACTATACCAAAAATTACCGGCTTTAGTCCATTGATGATGCAATCAGAGCCTTTACCGGACAAGGTAAACAGGTTACTTTTTCAAAACTAAAACGCTAAAATAATTATAACTGCGCCGGTATTACATTACGTTTACAACAGTTTATTTTATAAACGTTTTTAACCTAATAACCGGGTAGCCGTTACGATTTTGTCAGCATTTGCAAGCCCTGAACAACCGGGAAGGGTCCAAGTCGGTTCCAACCGCGACCTGAATCCTGTTTTGTGTGCAGTGGCGGGGGTATTTTTATGAAACAAAGCAACCTGAATAATGAAGTAAACGCAGAGACTATCGGCCAGGAATCCGATATTCCCGAACACAGCGCCGACATTCGAATGGGCCGAGAACTGTTGGCGGCGACAACGCCCTTTGCCGTGGAATCCAGAACAAAAAGCTGGTGGCACGTAGGAATTACTTTCACACTGATGATCGCAGCGCTGGTCGGCGCCGGATTGCTGACCTGGTGGCCGGCCCGAATGGTTTTATCCGTGCTCGGCGCGCTGCTGATAGTACGCGCATTCATCACATATCATGACTACATGCACGGAACCATTCTCAGGGATTCCATTCTGGCCGCAATACTGTTTCGTGCCTACGGCGCTTTCGGACTCACGCCCCCCAATTCATGGAAGAAAAGCCACAACTACCATCACGGTCATGTCGGCCAGATTTCCCTAACCGGCGTCGGCGCATTCCCTATTATATCCACGACAATGTGGCGTCAAGCGACAACGGCAGAACGCGCCCGCTACCGTATTGAACGCCATCCCTTGACCCTGTTATTCGGTTATTTCACGGTTTTCTTCCTGAACATCTGCCTGTTACCGCTATTTCGCGATCCTTACAAGCACTGGGATTCGGCACTGTCACTGCTCGCGCATGGCGGACTGATTGCCGCATTGTGGATATTCGGCGGTTTTGAGATGGCTTTCTTCGTCATCTTGTTGCCGATGACCATCGCATCGGCGCTGGGCAGCTACCTGTTTTTTGCCCAGCACAGCTTCAAACGCATGAAAATCATCTCGCCCGAAGCCTGGACCTTCTATCGGGCCGCGATGGAGTCCTCAAGCTACCTGCAACTCAACCAAGTCATGCAATGGTTCACCGGCAACATCGGCTATCACCACATCCATCACCTCAACGTGCATATCCCGTTCTATCGCCTACCCGAAGCCATGGCCGCCATTCCCGAACTGCAATCGCCGATAACCACGTCACTGGCGCCCGGCGAAATCCTCGAATGCTTCCGCGCAAGCCTCTGGGACGAAGAACGGCAGCGCATGGTTTCTTATCGTGAGGCGGGGGAGATGGGATAAACGAACAAGCTTTCAATTTCACATAAAGTAAGATAGAAAGTTATACCGAAAAAATTTTTATAAAAAGGATAGTATAGGCATCATTAGACCAAGATCAGTTCAACATGGAAGATTCATAAAAGCCGGTCAGACTTAGATTTTACGCTACCGTTTTATGATGAAGGTATTCCTCTATTCTATTGATCCATTTCTTTTGCAGATTACCTGAACTATAGAACACCGACTAACCAGCAAATCTCAATAATATTCATACCCTAAAGCACTCAAATGCCTAACCCTAACAAAATCGATCAACTACACAACCAAATGCGTCAATGGCGGCAACATCTGCACCAGTTCCCGGAAACCGCTTTTGAAGAAACCGAAACGGCAAAATTTATCGCCGATAAGTTGAGAGGTTTCGGTTTGGAGGTTCATCAGGGCTTGGGCAAAACCGGTGTGGTTGCAACACTTTCCGTAGGCAACGGCGACCGGAAAATCGCCTTGCGTGCGGATATGGATGCCTTGTTCATCCAGGAGCAAAACAGTTTTGCTCATAAATCCCGCCACGACGGGAAAATGCATGCTTGCGGTCATGACGGTCATTCCACCATGTTGTTGGGCGCGGCTTGCTATTTGGCGGAGCATCGCAACTTTAACGGCACCGTGTATTTTATTTTCCAACCGGCTGAAGAAGGCCGGGCGGGTGCGAAACAGATGATAGATGACGGGCTGTTTGAACAATTTCCTGCCGATTGTGTGTTCGGCATGCACAATTTCCCGGATATTCCGCCGGGTTCTTTTGCCGTTAAGCCCGGTGCGATGATGGCGTCATTCGACTGTTTTGAAATTATTATTACCGGGCAAGCCACGCATGCCGCGATGCCGCATCTGGGCAATGATGCGATTGTCGCCGCCGCCCAGATTATCACGGCCTTACAGACCATTGTCAGCCGGACTGTTAATCCTTCCGACCCGGCTGTGGTCAGCATTACCCAAGTTCACGCCGGAAATACCTGGAACGCCTTGCCGGAATCGGTGGTATTAAGAGGCACATTCAGGTGTTTTGACGGCTTGGTGCAAAAAACCATTGCCGAGCGTATCGCCCGATTGGTGAATTCAATTTGTGATGGTTTTGATGTGTCCGCAACTATCCGCTTTAACCCGGAAAATGCCGGTTATCCGGTGACTGTCAATGCCGCCGTTGAAACCGCGATGGCGTTACAGGCGGCCATTGCCGTGGCCGGTGAGGATTGCGTCAATCAGCAACCGACACCTTGCATGGGTTCGGAAGATTTTGCCTTTATGTTGCAGGAAAAGCCGGGCTGTTATATCTGGATAGGCAACGGCTCTTCCGAAAACAGTTGCCTGTTGCATAATCCTCATTATGATTTTAATGACGAGATATTGCCGATCGGCGCAGCCTATTGGGTGCAGCTGGTTGAAACGGTATTGAAGGCTAAAGGCTAAAGGCTAAAGGAACGACCCTTTTATAGATTTTTCGGCTTTCGGCTTAATCCTTTTCCTTTTTGGACTCAAACAACATGTGCGCCATTTTTTTGGCCTTGGTTTTTAAATACCCCAAATTGTCCTTGTGGGCTACCACTTCAACAGGGATGCGGCCAACCACATTAATACCGAGCTTTTTCAAGGCATCGATTTTCTTCGGGTTATTGGTCATCAGCTTTATCGATTTTATCTTCAGGTCATCGAGCATTAACGCGGCAATGCCGTACTCCCGTTCATCGGCAAGATGACCCAGATGAATATTGGCATCCACGGTGTCCATGCCCTTGTCCTGCAAATTATAGGCTTGCAGTTTTTTTAACAAGCCGATGCCCCGCCCTTCCTGGCGCAGATAAATCAATACACCGTAACCCGCCTCATCAATAAGCTGCATCGCCAATTCCAGCTGCTCGCCGCAATCACAGCGTCTCGAGCCTAATACATCGCCGGTAAAACACTCGGAATGGATGCGCACCGGCACATTTTCCCGATCGGCAACACGGCCTTTAACCAGGGCAACATGCTCCTTGTCATCAATATTATTGCTGTAATAATGCAGGATGAACTCGCCGTGCCGGGTCGGGATAGGCGTCTGTACTAAATCTTCTAATTGTGGCTTCACGTCAATAATTAATCCAAAAATTGTTTATATTTTAACCAATTCAACGCCGGTTAAGTTAAAAAGTTGTGTGTTTGATTTATTGGGCTATTTTACCCGACGACCAAGAATATTGTTGATAGCCGTTAAGTTTGCGCTGTAATATGCGTTTCCTGATGAATTACCTGAAACCAAATTATGAAATCGGCCTCAGACAGCGCAACAATACAAAAACGCTATGACCGGATAGCTCCCTATTTTGAGGGCCTCGAAGCCGTCATGGAAGGATTGTTTTTTAAAAGCTGGCGAAAAAAGTTATGGGCGAAAGTCGATGGTCACCATATTCTTGAAGTCGGTGTAGGCACGGGCAAGAATTTTGACTATTATCCCAAAGACGCCCGAATTACCGCCATTGATTTCAGCAAGGCCATGCTCAAACAGGCCGCCAACAAACGGGACCGAAAAAATATCGCCGTTGACCTGGATCAGATGGACATCCAGTCGCTTTACTATGCCGATAACAGCTTTGATACCGTCATCGCATCTTTTGTTTTTTGTTCGGTACCGTTGCCGCTGAAAGGATTGAAAGAACTTTACCGGGTATGCAAACCCGGCGGACAGGTTTTATTGCTGGAACATGTCGTCAGTTCCAGGCCTGTCATGGCCCGCTTGATGAATCTGCTGAATCCGGTGGTGGTTGCGCTGGTCGGGGCAAATATTAACCGCAATACCGTTAAAAACGTCAAAGCCTGTGCTTTTTCATCGGTGCGCGTTGATGAGAGCAGCAGCGATATTATCAAGTTGATTGAGGCCAGGAAATAACCGTTACGCGCATTCCGCCAACGCGCCTTTAAACACCGCTTACGCAAAAAACGAATATCAAAACAATTATTTAGCCGCTTCTGCCTGTTGGTTTAGCCGTCATTTTTCTTGACTTTAGTATTTTTAATTGTTATGTATTGCACCGCTTGAATACATAATAAATATAAATAACATTGAGGAGGAACTGCATGGAATCAAATATCAGTAGTACCGATACAAACGACATGTTAGCCGAACTTACCCGGTTGGAAAACCAGGTATCAACACTGACATTACAACTGCAATCAAACCAGGAAATCATCGATCAATTAAAACAGTCTTTAAGTGATCGCGAGTTCCTACTTCAGGAATTGGAAGCAAAACTGATTGTTACACCGCGAAGCCTGCTGCAAAATGTCATTACCATTATTGACCAGTGCAGGCAGCAAATAAAAAACGGCATTGATGAAAAAATAATCAACCCATCGCTAACACAAATCCAGAAGCAAGTTGAGACCATTCAGGCGTTTGTTCATGAATCCAGTTATTTCATCAGTAAGAAAAAAACGCTTATCTACCAGAACATCCACACCACTACGAATGCCGTCAATAAATATCCTGAGCGGGCAAAAAATTATTTTGCAATGGTGATCGCCTGGGTTGACAGAAAAGTGACTCATCCCAGCAAAGTGTTGCTTGAGGAAATAACGGTAGCCCTGCTGGCCCTACCCTCTCAAAGCCAGATTATTTTCCAGATAAAGGTGCTTGATCCGGCTTTGCAACAAATGGAAACCGCAGCGGCTTTCGGTAAAACATTTTACTCAAATGCAATAGGATGGCTGAATAAAGCACTGAAGCAACTCAAAACCGGCACGGAGCAGATGTTTACAGCCATCGGTGAAAAAGTTAAAAAATCATCCTTCTGGGATGGAAAACACCGGATGCAAGGCGCTTATTAATCATGCAACAAAGATAAGTGGCTATTTTTATAGCCACTTACTTCTTAACAATACCCAACCACGCTTCATCCATCGTCATTCCCCGGCTTTACCTTTTCATTATTAAACGCAGTGACGGATTCAATGCACTGCCGGTTAATCTTAAGCGAGACCTAATCTTTGCACGCGATAATAATTCCACGAACAAACATTACGCTACGGAACTTTAAAAATTTCTTCCGAACGTAGGATAGCCGCCTCATGACAGCTACTGATTGGAAAAACTGAACCCAGGCAAACCCAATCGGTCCATCGGCATGTATCTTACGGATCCAAGAAATCCGCATGTTATGTTCACGATAACAATAAATAAAATAAAAGGTTATAAAATGCGACTATTACTGTTGGTATTGAATATGCTGGTCGGTATTGGCTTATTGACCCTGTCTGATACGGTTTCGGCTTCCTTCGGAAACGGCAAAGCCGGAATAAACCACCACCAAAGCAAACACAGCGGCCGACATAGCAGGAAAAAAGCGCCGTCCAAGCCCGGCGATGTATGGGAACGCATTCGTTCAGGCATGCAAATTCCTCGTCCCGGTCCTGTATCGGAACTTGCGCAACAAAGACTGCTTGATCCGGAAATCACTGAGCCGTCACTACTCCCCGTTACGAATGGAAAAGCGCGGGTACGCATCGACAAGCGCTCCGGTCTGCCGCTGCAACTGGACCAAGTTAATGCGATGATTGCGTCAGCCGTCAGCGACAAACAGGACGCGACGCGCCTGGAAGCAAATCGCCAACATGAACGAATCACTACACAAAAAATCAATAGCCCCGGCAAAACCGCTGCAGAGAAAATCCGTTTCCGCACATTGATCGGCTTTCACCCCGAATTACACAAGCATGATGACAAACGCCCTTTAGGTAGAACTAATTTAGAACCCCGCTTCCGTACATTGATCGGCGTTCACACCGAATTGCGCAAACAAGATGTCAAATCGCCCTTGGAGTCAAACGCTTTAGCGCCGGTCATAACCCGTGTTGCCACTGCTAAGACACAGACGAGAATCGTCAATGCGGCTCTTAAACCCGGCTGCATTGCAACCTCAGATAAAGATACCGGCGCCGTCGCGCAACAGCCGCAGGCGGTCGATACTCAACAGAAACTAGAAAGTCCTTGTTATTCGCCGCAAGCCAGCCGTTACGAACGCGTCAATAAACAGATAGCCTGGTACGCGCAACGTCCCGATTATCTCCGTCAGGTCGCTGAACGCGCACGACCTTACATTTACCACATCGTTGAAAAACTCAGCAAAAATAAACTGCCTTTGGAGCTGGCTTTGCTGCCGATAGTAGAAAGCGCCTATCAGCCTACCGCACTGTCGCCCAAAAGCGCTGCCGGACTTTGGCAGTTCATTCCCGACACGGGTAATGACTTCGAGCTGGAGCAAAGCGATAGTTATGATGAAAGGCTCGATATCACGGCTTCCACCGAGGCGGCCATACGTTTCCTGTCCAGGTTGAAACAACATTTCAACGGCGACTGGCTGCTCGCGCTGGCCGCTTATAATTGCGGACAAGGCGCTGTCGATGCCGCCATCAGCCGCAACGTTGCCGAGGGACTGCCCACCGATTTCTGGTCCTTGCCCCTGCCGGAAGAAACCCGCAACTATGTACCGCGCCTGCTGGCCTTATCGAGCATCTTTGCAAACCCTGCCAATTATCACTTGAAGCTGCCGTCGATCAGAAATGAACCGTATTTCGTTAAAGTTAAAATCAATCATCACAACGACATCCAACATCTGGCCGGAAAAGAGGTAAGCACCATCGCCAAACTTGCCAATCTGAATGTCGAGAAATTCAATCTGCTTAATCCCGGCTTTTTAAGCCCGACATTGCCTGCAACCAGTTCCCTGACGTTTCTTCTGCCCGCAGAAAATGCCGAACGTCTCCATCAAGCATTAGCTACCTTAACCCGTGTCGCAACAGACATGCAAAAAAAGGAACCGCCCTTTTCTACAATAATGTCAGCCTTGACAGCGCCTCCTCGATTAGCCAAATTTTCTACGCCGTTCTTGTCGCTTGATATGAGTGAAAACCGGACAGCACCGCGTACGGGAAATCTCAATTCGATCGGCATCTTGTAATGACCGCATTCAGTTTGCCTCACTGCATACAAAAGTAGCAACCGTCATCTAACACCTTCCGGTCCCGGTTTTTGTAACGTAACCAGACAAAAACCGGGATTTCGCGTTATTTTTTACGTCCCTCAACCACACCACGCCGACCGCAAGTCGATAAAGTCAACCTTCGTTGATTATTTTTTATTGTGGTTACACTCACTTTTCAGTAACCTGCACACCGGCTTGCCTAATTATGAAGCGATTAACCGAGTGTCAACCCGGACGCTAGATAGTCATTTTACTGACTGGATTGGATTCGGATATGACGGTAATCGGAAAGAACAAACCTTTTTAACAAGGATAACTTCCGTTTCATAACAGTTTAGTCAAGCCCTACAATAAAAATAAAAATTTTGAGGAGAAGATTTATGGTGTTACAAACATCTGTATCGGTGGTTATCGCATTATTGATGGGCATTGTCGGAGTCGGATTCGTACTTTGGCAATTCCGCCGCGTGCTTGCTTATGATCAAGGCAATGAAGTAATGCGTACCATCGCTGCGGCTATTCAGGAAGGCGCATCGGCTTTTTTAACGCGCGAATACCGTGTCATCGCGGTTTTCGTGATCATTGTTGCTTCGGTTATTTCCACATTTTTGCATTGGCAAACCGCGCTTTGTTTTGTCGTGGGAGCTCTTGCCTCGGCGGGTGCAGGTTATCTCGGCATGTATGTGGCTGTCCGCGCCAATGTCCGCACCGCAGCGGCAGCCAGTCGCGGCCTGCATGAAGGATTGCGGGTCGCCTTCGGCAGCGGCGCGATTATGGGCATGTCTGTGGTGAGTTTCAGCCTCATCGGCATGACTATCTTGTATTTGATATTTAACGGCAATCCAAATCAACTGACCTATATTACCGGCTTCGGCTTCGGCGCCAGCAGTATCGCGTTGTTTGCGCGGGTCGGCGGCGGTATCTATACCAAAGCCGCCGATGTCGGCGCTGACCTGGTCGGTAAAGTCGAAAAAGGCATCCCCGAAGACGATCCTCGCAACCCTGCGGTTATTGCCGATAATGTCGGCGACAATGTCGGCGATGTAGCGGGTATGGGTGCCGACTTGTTTGAAAGTTACAGCGGCTCCATTATCGCTGCTGCAACACTGGGCGCGGCATTAGGCAATGATTCGGCGGCGGCATTTATAGGTCTGCCGTTCCTGGTTGCCGCGGTGGGTGTGATTTCCAGCCTGTTCGGCATTTATATGGTCATTGGTGAAGAACAAGACGTCACCAGAGCCAGCACGTTTCCCCCTGATTCGACAATTGGCCGCATTGCCCTGTATCTCAGAAAATATGTAGCCAAAATAGACGAAAACGCTACGCTGGAAGATTTGCTGGCTGCGTTGCGCCGTTCCGTCTGGGGAGCGTCAGTCGTCATTTTAGGCTTGTCTTTACTGGCCGTATTGCTGTCGGGCGTTCACTTCAATTACTGGCTGGTTATCCTGGTCGGATTGATTGCCGGTAACGCCATTGCTTATGCAACGGAATACTTTACTTCCTACACCGACAAACCGACGCAAGCAATTGCCAAGGCAACGCAAACCGGCGCCGCGACGACTATTATCCAAGGTTTGGCGGTCGGCATGATGAGTACCGTACTACCGGTATTGATTACCGCTTTCGCGATCCTGATCAGTATTTGGCTGGGTCATAAAGCCGACGGTACGATTGCCGCAGGTCTTTATGCTGTCGCGCTGGCCGGTGTGGGCATGTTAAGCACTCTAGGCGTTACACTGGCAACCGATGCTTACGGACCGGTAGCCGATAACGCCGGCGGTATCGCGGAAATGAGCGGCCTGCCCAAAGAAGTCCGTCATCGCACCGATGCGCTGGACAGCCTGGGCAATACCACAGCGGCGACCGGCAAAGGCTTTGCCATCGGTTCTGCGGTATTGACCGCGTTAGCGTTATTGGCGGCTTATGTGACCGCAGCAAAAATCGAGAGCCTGGATATGTTGGGACCGACCATGTTGCCCGGCATTTTGATCGGCGCGATGATGCCTTACCTGTTTTCGGCCCTCACCATGATGGCCGTCGGCAAGGCAGCCCACGAAATCGTTCTCGAAGTACGTCGTCAGTTTCACGAAATTCCCGGCTTGATGGAAGGTACCGGCAAGCCTGATTACAAGGCCTGCGTCGGCATCAGTACGGAAAGTGCGTTACGTGAAATGATTTTGCCCGGCTCACTCGCCGTCGTTGTACCGTTGGTTGTCGGCCATGTTCTCGGCAAGGAAGCGCTTGCCGGCCTGCTCGTAGGCACCATGTCTTCAGGCTTCCTGCTCGCGGTGATGATGGCGAATGCAGGCGGCGCCTGGGACAACGCGAAGAAATGGATTGAAACCGGACAATACGGCGGTAAGGGCTCAGACGCCCACAAAGCCGCCGTGGTCGGCGACACCGTTGGCGATCCGTTCAAGGATACCAGCGGTCCGTCACTGAACATCCTGATTAAACTGATGACAATAGTCAGCCTTGTGTTCGCTACGTCATTCGGCTCAGGCTGGTTGAGCTTTTAATAAAAATAATAAAAACTGACCCTACGCGCCATTTGCATCAACGTAGTTGAGTTTGCAAGTGGCGCGTATTTACGCACACAATCAGCGCTCTTCTCCACCCAAACAGCAGTCTCCCTCCGCAAGCTCTCCTGATACGAATACCCGCCAAAACCTTTTGCCCGATACGACTTAAACCTGCCAACAAGCCTGTCGCAGAAACAATTGAAACAACTTCCCACTGTTTCAGAAATAGTTTAGAAACACAAAACCCTCATAGTGCCCTCTAAACCCTCACCCTCGGCGGCTAAAAGCACCTTTGTTATACCCGGCGGTGATAAATTCCATTTGCCAGGCTTTTTGGGTTAAATCCACGTCATGAAAAAACTGTCATTTGCAAACACTCATCTGCCAAACCTTATAGGGCAGGAAGCATGATAGCGTTAACTTAACGCATTTTATAACTCAAATGAGGACTAAACCATGATTATTGAGACACTCCCTTTCCGCCGCCATGCCATCGCTTTGATATTGGCTGCCGCAACCGGCTCGGCTCATGCAGGAACAATCAACGTCAATAACAGCTGTAGTCTGGTTGACGCTATAACCTCTGCCAACACAGATCAGGCAACCGGTGGCTGTGCAGCAGGCAACGGGGCGGACAGCATAAATCTTGTCGCCAATAAGACTTATATACTGACGACGGTGAATAACAATAGCGATGGACCGAACGGCCTCCCGTCAGTGACGAGTTTTATCACGATTAACGGCAATGGTGCGGCAGTAGTTAGAAGCGGCAATGAATCATTTCGTCTGATACATGTTGCGGCTACGGGTAATCTGTCACTCAATAACATCAAATTGAAAAACGGGCAGATTGATCAGTCACCTTACCTAGGCGGAGGCGGAGGCATCTTTAACGCCGGCGGACAATTAGCACTCACAAACAGTGCGATTACTGATAATTCAGCAAATGGCTATTTTAGCTGCGGTGGCGGCATATACACTACCATAGGCAGTGTCACTACCCTTAACGACGGCAGCATCGTATCGGGCAACGAAGCTCAATTAGGAGCGGGAATATGTAACAAAGGCTCGATTAAACTAAAAAAGAGCGCGGTGATAAACAATGCGGCTTCCGGGATGGGCTACTATGGAGGAGAAGGTGGCGGTATTTGGAATAAGTCGGAGTTAACCTTGATAGAAAGCATCGTCTCGGGAAATAGCGCAGCACCACCGTTTATCGTTGGCTATAGTGGCGGAACCGGTGGCGGTATAACCTCATCGGGAACATTAGTCGCCGACAAAAGCGTAATTTCTAACAATAAGGCGTATAAGGGCGGTGGTATCGTCTCGAACGGTGGACGATCTACCCTAATCAATGACACCCTATCGGGAAATAAAGCACTGTCTTTTTGTGATGTTGACTTATCCTGTTCTAGCGGAACCGGCGGCGGTATTTTAACTAATTCAGGAACGATGTTCTTAACCCATACGACAGTATCAGGTAGTCTTGGCGGCGGCATCTTCAATAATGGCGGCAGTCTCAAACTGACCAACAGCCTCATCGCCAACAGCGAAAAAGGCGGCGATTGCTTTAGTGCCGCCGGGGCAATTTTGCAATTACAAGGCGTTAACCTCATTGAGGACGGCAGTTGCGGCGCACCTCTCAGCGGTGATCCGAAACTCGGCTTTTTGCTGGATAACGGAGGTTTTACACCGACCCATGCACTAGCCGCAGCCAGCCCCGCCGTCAATAAAGCAGACTCAACAAAATGTCTTTTTACCGACCAGCGTAGCGTAAAGCGTCCCCAACCTGCCGGAAGCCAATGCGACATCGGCGCATTCGAACGCATACCGGTATCACAGAGCGTGTTAGACACGGTACATTTTTTCAACACCCAAATTGCCAGTGGCGGCATTATCGGCGTTGGCACACAACCATTGGCTGATCAACGACGGTCGGCGGCCCTCTATCAATTGATTAGCGCAGGCAATTACCGGGATCAGGCCTTAAAATCCAAAGCCTGCACTCAACTTGCCCACCTGCTCACGCGTATCGACCCGGATAACACTCCGGATCATAACGATTATGTAACGGGCAGTGAAACCGATACGTTAGCCGAAAAAATAACCGCGTTACGTATCAAATGGGTTTGTTCGTGACATTCAACTTTATAGCGTATACGCAGCTAGTCCGCTGAAGCGGCCACCAAATAGGGAGATCGAAACAGCATCTTGTTATAGCGGTGCTTATTCGTATTCAATACAGTAGACAGGCCGAACGAATATGTAAACCAATAAATCTCCCATCCGTTTGTATTGGACCCGAATCAGCTTCTCTATAAGACTCTACTGGTAATCGCTATTCTCCCATTACGATTTTTTAACCACGCAAATTTTAGAGGTAAGTACTATGGCGACAATTAAAGGCAACCAACTCGATAACATCCTCAACGGCACATCAGGAGCCGATATTATTGAAGGTTTTGACGGCAATGACGAATTAAACGGTAATGCAGGCAACGATCGCCTGTATGGCGACGCCGGCGACGATGTGCTCTCGGGTGGTGACGGCCATGACCTATTGATTGGCGGAGGCGGCCATGACTGGTTAAAAGGCGGCCAAGGTCACGACATCCTGTTTTCGGGCGGCGGTAGCCGAGGAGGTCCCGAATATTTGGATGGTGATGAAGGCAATGACATTCTAATCGGCAGTTCCGGTGAAGAACGCCTGGATGGCGGTTTGGGCGCTGATGTTATGCGCGGCGGCCTGGGCGATGATATTTATTATGTCGATAATGGAGGCGATACCGTCATCGAAGAATCAACAAACGGGTGGTCGCGAGATGAAGTATACAGTAGCGTCTCTTTTACAGTCCCCCTTGGCGTGGAGAATTTTTTTCTTACCGGATCAAATCATATTCAAGCCATCGGTAACGATCAGAACAATTTTATTATGGGCAATGTCGGTAATAACCGCATCGAAGGAGGCGCCGGCAATGATAATTTATACAGCAGCCACTTTCTCATCGACGACGGAGACGACTTGATACTGGGTGGCGAGGGACATGACTATATTAATGGCGCCTGGGGCAGTGACCGGCTCTACGGCGATGAAGGCGCTGATTTCATTTACGGTGGAGAGGGAGATGACGAACTATTCGGCGGCAAAGGCAATGACTCTATCTATGGCGAAAACGGTGATGACCATCTTCATGGCGACCAGGGCGCTGACTACATGTCAGGCTTCAAAGGCGATGACAGTTATTGGGTCGACAACACCGGAGATAGGGTTTTTGAGGCGCGTTCAATTAAGGGCGGCGTCGATACCGTATATTCGTCTATCAGTTATGCACTGGGCGCACATCTGGAAAATCTGTTTTTGGATGCGCTTGATAATACCAATGGTACCGGTAATGCCCTGGATAATTGGATCGTAGGCGACATCAACCTCAATACCTTGAAAGGCCTAACCGGCGATGACACACTGGACGGTGGAAAAGGTGATGACATACTGCTCGGCGGCAGTGGCGACGATCTGCTGATTGGCGGCACATTCGACAGAAACAGTGCCAATGTACTATCGGGCGGTGAAGGCAATGATACCTTGGAAAGCGTCGTCTATGACGATAGTCTGACCGGCGGTAACGGCAACGACATCTTCCGCTTTTATTTTAATGATCATGCCGATGTTGTTGTCGGTGATGCCGCCATCACTGACTTTGACAGCGGTCAGGACACTATCGACCTCAGTCATTATCTGGATGCAAGTAGCTTCACTTTCATCGGCGGCCTGGCTTTCAGCGATACCAACGCAAGCAATCAATTGCGTTTTGATGCCGCCAATAACCAGCTACTGGGCAGTACGGACGCCGACAATGCCGCCGAACTTGCCATTACCCTGGTGGGCATCGACACGCTGTCTGAAACTGATTTGATATTGTAAGCGGCTTCTGTCAAACAAGCGCCTGGAAAACGTCCGGGCGCTTGCGTTTTATGCCTTGCACTGGAATGCGTTGCCTGCAAGCAGTAATTCCGTGATGAAATGCTGGCTGTATAGCGGCAGATAATTATGTTTTAAATAAGCGATTTTGGTAATTGAACTGGGGATAAGATGCGTCAAGTCGCGTACGACCAGATCCTGGTCAACGGATGCATCGTAGGCCATCCGCGCAATCAGGCCGACACCCATGCCTAAACGCACATAGGTTTTTATCACGTCGGTATCCGCCGCCGCCAAGGTAATATCCAACTTCAAACCCGTGTCTTTAAAAGCCCGTTCAATCGTGGAGCGCCCGGTATAGCCGAAGCTGTAGGTGAGAACGGAAAATTCGGCCAAGCGTTCAAGAGAGATTTCACCGACACTCAAGGGATGCTGCTGCGGTACAACCAGTGCATGATGCCATTCATAACAATGTTCAACGACCAGGTCGGCGAATTCATCCACTTTCTCGGTACAAATAGCAATATCGGCCTTGCGCGCGTGCAGTTGATCGATCAATTGTTCGGGTGATGCCTGCACCATATAAATCCTGACACCCGGATATTTTTCCCTGAACCGCCTGATCGGCACAGGCAAAAAATACTTGGCCTGTGTGTGGGTCGTCGCGATATGCAGAATGCCGTGATTACTGTCCAGATAATCGGCGGCGATCATTTGAATGTTATTTTTAGCCCGGTTTATCGTCGCCACTTCTTCCATGATGCGCAAGCCCAACGCCGTCAAACCGATCAATTTTTTACCCTGCCTTTCAAATAACGGCGAACCCAGTTCCGCTTCAAACAGTTGCAGTTGCCGACTCACCGCCGACTGCACAATGTGCATCTTTTCGGCGGCTCTTGACAAGTTCAGGTTGGTTTCCTGGAGAACGCGCAGTAATTCGATTTGGCTCAGGTTCATGACTTTTAAGATTCCTTTTCTAAATACACCTGACAAGTAAAACACAGATAACACGCCGGTAACAGGTTTACCGGTGCTTTGTGTTTCTAACCGTAAATCCTGTCTCTGTGTTACCCGTGATCATCAATGAAACCAATGCGCCTGGCGTATTTTCAAGTCAACTTTGTCGCCTTTATTAACGTGCAGGCGTTTGAACTGGTCGTTGGGCATCTCCGCATAGACGATGGAAGAAGAATCATTCGATGCGTTTTTTACCAGTTCTATACGGATCAGCGCGCCTAAATGCTGCCAGTCTTTCAATGTTGCGGTCGCTGTATTGACATCGATAGCTTTGGTAATTTCAATATCATGCGGACGCACATGGGCCACATTACCCTGATGGGCAATCTGCAAGCCGGTGGTTTGCAGCCAATCGACATCGTGCGGTTCCAATGTAAAGATATTGGTCTGGCCGATAAAACGGGACACAAACTCATTGGCCGGATGATCGTAAATATCGCTGGGCGAGCCCTGCTGCTCAATGCGGCCATGATTCAGTACAACGACCTGGCTGGCGACTTCCATCGCTTCTTCCTGGTCGTGCGTCACAAAAATGCTGGTGACATTCAACTCGTGATGCAGGTTTCTTAGCCATTGCCGCAAATCCTTACGCACACTGGCGTCGAGCGCGCCGAACGGTTCATCCAGCAACAATACCGAAGGCTCTACCGCTAACGCGCGCGCCAGGGCAATACGCTGGCGTTGACCGCCGGACAGTTGATCGGGATAACGGTCATGCAGCCAGTCCAGTTGCACCAGTTCCAGCAAGGCATGAACCTTTTGCGCGATGTCGGTTTCACTCGGCCTGTCACGGCGCGGCTTGACCCGTAAACCGAAAGCGACATTATCAAATACCGTCATGTGTCGGACCAGTGCGTAATGCTGGAACACAAAACCGATGCCGCGATGACTGACATGCTGCTCGGTTTTATCTTCGCCGCTTAATAAAACCCGGCCTTTATCGGCTTTTTCAAGGCCGGCGATAATCCGTAGCAATGTGGTCTTGCCGCAGCCGGAAGGTCCTAATAACGCCACCAGTTCACCTTCCGGGATTTCCAGGTTAATGTCATGCAGCGCGGAAAATTGGCCAAAATTTTTACTGATATTGGTAAGTAAAATGCTCATAAAATACTCGGAAATAAATGGATGAACCTAAAATCGATGATTGATCGGTAAACAAAAAGAAAATGTCCACGAAAAGCACTAAAGGCACGAAAAATTTTTCACTCGTTTTCACTCGTTCCCAAGCTCCAGCTTGGGAATGCAGCCCTGGAAGCTCCAGCTTCCAGAATTCTCGAAGCAGGAGCTTCTCGAATTTGGGTTCCCAAGCCGGAGCTTGGGAACCAGTTCTCTATCTTATTGAAAACAAATAGATTGCGCTTCGCTTAATCGCCATGAGGCTCTAGCTTGGGAACGAGCAAAACAAATGAACAAATAAGATAAATTTTCGTGCTTTTCGTGTCTTTCGTGGACTCACTATTTTTTACCTTGTCGCCATTCCAGTGCAGCTTTTAAAACCAGCGTCACAATCGCCAATCCGGCCAAAATAGAGGCACTGGCAAAGGCGCCGACGACGTCATATTCGTTGTAGCTGACTTCCACATGCAGAGGCAAGGTATTGGTCATGCCCCGGATATGGCCGGACACCACGGAAACCGCGCCAAATTCACCCATCGCCCGGGCGTTGCATAACAACACGCCGTACAGCAAGGCCCATTTGATATTCGGCAGGGTAATCAGGAAAAAGGTCTTCCAGCCGCTTGCGCCTAATGACAATGCAGCCTCTTCCTCTTCGCTGCCCATTTCCTGCATCAGCGGAATCAATTCACGCGCCACAAAAGGAAAGGTAATAAACAAGGTCACGATAATGATCCCCGGAACGGCAAAGATGATTTTTATATCATGCGCCGACAGCCATTCACCCAACCAGCCTTGTACGCCGAACAACAGCACGAAAATCAAACCGGAAATAACCGGGGATACCGAAAACGGCAAATCAATCAACGTAGTCAACAGGCTTTTACCGGTAAATTCAAAACGGGTAATGGCCCAGGCTGCGGCAATGCCGAACAACGTATTCAACGGCACGGTAGCCAAGGCGGTGATCAGCGTTAAACGCATCGCCGACTGGGTATCAGGCTCGCCCAGTGCCGACCAATAAGCATTCCAGCCTTTGGAAAAGGCCTCGATAATCACCAATCCTAACGGCACACATAAAAACAGTACGATAAAGCCTATGGCTATCGCCATTAAACTCCATTTGACCCAGTTCGGATCTTCCAGAGCATATTGGTGAGCGGGTGTTTTAGCATCGCCTCGCGGCTGTACAATCGCATTCATATTGCTATCCTCCTACAGTTGTCCTGAACGTTGACGCACCCAGCGTTGCAGCAAGTTAATCACCAACAGCAACACAAAGGAAATGACCAGCATCGTCAAGGCGATAGCGGTCGCGCCGGCAACATCATATTGTTCGAGCTTGGTGACAATTAATAACGGTACAATTTCCGATACATAAGGCAGATTCCCGGCAATAAAAATAACCGAACCGTATTCACCGACGCCTCTGGCAAACGCTAACGCGAAACCGGTCAGTAAGGCCGGAAAAATATTCGGGAAAATAATCTTCACAAACACCTGAAGCCGGTTGGCGCCCAAACTGGAAGCGGCTTCTTCCATTTTTGTATCGAATTCCTGCAAAACCGGCTCTACAGTACGCACGACAAACGGGATGCTGATAAAAATCAGCGCGACGACAATCCCCAGGGGCTTATAAGCGACCTGCACGCCAAACCCGTCCATCAGCGCTTTACCGATAAAGCCGTTGGGTTGGTAAATGGTCGCCAGAACAATCCCGGCAACCGCCGTCGGCAAGGCAAACGGCAAGTCGATCAGCGCATCCAGGAAACGTTTGCCGGGAAACGGGTAGCGCACCAAAACCCAGGCGATGATAAAGCCAAATACACTGGCAATGACCGCCGCCGCGAGTGCCGTGGTAAAGCTGACGCGGAAAGCGGAAATGACCCGTTCATGACTGATAATGCCGACATAATCGTCCCAGCTCAGCTGCAAGCTTTTAAATACCAGCGTACTCAGTGGAATTAGCACCACCAGGCATAAATAGAGCAGTGTATAACTGATTGCCGGACGAAAACCCGGCATGATGTGACTTTTTTGTGTCATGGTTTGTTGTTTCCCCGATTAACATTTTGATAGTTCCCAAGTCCCAGCGTCACCTCCATTAAGTTAAGAAAGAAAGCTCCCTCTCCTGCTGGAGAGGGTCGGGGAGAGGAGAATAAAATCAACTATTTAATCCCCCTCATCCCAGCCTTCTCCCTCATGGGAGAAGGGGCTAAACCGCTTAACTTAATGGCAGTGAAGCCGTAGCGCAGGAACTATGCTAAGCTGATTATTTGCCGGCCACTATCTGATCGAATATGGCGTCATCGGCGAAATGAGTTTCTTGCGCCTTTTGCCAGCCGCCGAATTTGTCGTTAACGGTGAACAGTTCCAGCTTTGGAAAACGTTTTAAATCTTCCGGATTGGCGTGTTCCGGCTGGTAAGGACGGTAATAGTGTTTAGCCGCCAGTTTTTGACCGACCGGTGAATACAGGTATTGCAGATAAGCTTCCGCCAAATCCTGTGTACCGTTCTTTTTAACGATCTTGTCAAGCACAGCCACCGGCGTTTCCGCCAGAATGCTGACCGGCGGCACGACAATTTCGAATTTATCTGCGCCAAATTCATTAATCGCCAGAAATGCTTCGTTTTCCCAGGTAATCAATACATCACCGATACCGCGCTGGATGAAAGTCGTCGTTGAGCCGCGTGCGCCCGAATCCAGTACCGGCACATTTTTGTACAATTTCTTGACGAAATCCCTGGCGGCATCCTTGCCGCCGTTCTTTTCTGCAAACGCCCAGGCGGCCAAATAATTGTAGCGTGCGCCGCCCGATGTTTTAGGGTTTGGGGTAATGACCGACACCCCGTCTTTCACCAGACCATCCCAGTTTTTAATGGCTTTGGGATTGCCTTTGTGTACTAAAAACACAATAGTCGACGTGTAAGGCACACTGTTATTCGGCAAGCGGCCCTGCCAATCTTTAGGCAATAAGCCGGCCCGTTCAGCGATTTGATCGATATCGTAAGACATCGCCAAAGTCACTACATCCGCTTCCAATCCGTCGATAACAGCCCTTGTCTGTTTGCCGGCTCCACCATGGGATTGTTGAACATCGACTTCCTCGCCGGTTTTGTCTTTCCAGTATTTAATAAACTCCTGGTTAAACTCCTGATAAAGTTCCCGGGTTGGGTCATAAGACACATTCAACAAGGTTCTTTCGGCCAAAGCCGTAGTGCTTAACACGATGCCTAGTGTCAACAACAGGTATTTTAATAATGTGTTAAATTTCATAACGTCTCCTCAAATGGAAAGTGTGTTACTTGTTTCGCCGTATCGTTTTGAAAAGCGTCGTAGAAATGAGCATGAAATAACTTGATCATTTGTATCCCCTCCCCCTAACCCTCTCCCGGAGGGAGAAGGAACAAGTTGCACAAGTAATTTCATGCTCATTCCGTAGCTGATTCATACAGCGATTATGGTAAGCAAATTATTTAGCCTATTAAAACGATATAATTTGATTTATATATCAATATTTTAGATATTATTGGATTCAGAAAACCCGTAACAAAGCGTCGATAACGCCATTCTTTACAATAACTTATTTGTACTTCGGCTTACCGTCGCCAAACGCATTCAGTGATAATTCAAAGTAGAAGAAGTTACCGGGTTCTGTGGTAAATGGCCCGGTAACGGGCTGCGCCAGAGATTTGGTAAAATCACCCGGCGTAAAACGGGCGTAGCTTAAGCTCCAATCGACATAGGGATTGAGTTTATGTCGCAGACGAATGTCGAATTCATGGCCCAGGAAACTGCCGCTTTGACCGCTGACATCGCGCAAATTCGCCCTGTTCCAGGCTTCCGTTTCGCTTTCCAGCCAATAGGCGTTATATCCCGTGTCGATGCGGACATCCTTATACGGGGTAAATTCCAATCGGGCTTTGGGCGCGTGAATGTTATCCCAGGAGAAATAATCGTTCCTGGACCACGGCTGGTTGAAGCCGTAAAATGCATCGAAGCGTTCATTGCTGCCGCTGGAAGCGTTTCTGTTCGGATCCTTGTCGCCGGTACCGAAGCCGTAATACAGACTGGCTCTGGGCTTCCAGTCATGATCAAAACTATAGCCAAGTTCTAACGAATAAGCCAACGCGTCATGCTGTAGCATGAGTTGCTCCGCCACGCCGCTTCTGGTGTAACCGAAGCGGCCAAACTGCTTGTTGATGTCGGTATCGAAATCAAAGCCGCTGCTGCCGATGACACCGTAAACCCTAAGACCCGGCGCATAAATATCCATGTCGTTCTTGCGATTTTCGGCTACCGGATTGTAAGGATCGCCATTGACTTTGCGACCCAGGAAATAGGGCTGGATTGTGACGAATTCCGACCATTGCTTGATGCTCAGCACGGCGCCGTAAATCCAGGTATCTTCATCGGGCTGGTCGAAGTCGTATTTCAAACGCTCCACCGGCTGCAATGCGAAGGTATCCAAATCCCAGTTGTTTTGCTTTTTACCGAAACGAACGCGGTAACCCTCGAAATTGTTGGTCGTGTTGCGGAACTGGTTGTTGCCGATCAAACGCCTGTCCAGTAATTCCAGGGCCTGACGTCCGGCACGAATGCTTAGCGGGCGGTTATGACCCAAAAAATTGTCAAAATACAGTTCGCCGTAAGCTTGAATCAGTTCAAATTCATTGATGTCGGCATCGGTTCGCTCATATAAGCCGTTGTAACTGCGGGCATCTTCAAATTCAACGGCAAAACGGAGCGGATCAAGAATATCTTTCACGCCGACATAGGCTCGCGTTCTCAACAGCCACAGATTATCGGGATCGTCACGATAGGTCGGTAAGGTTTTGCCGGTAGTACCGTCTATCCTGCGCCGAAAATCGTTTTCCCGATATTCATAGCGAGTGCGAAAATCCAGACCGACATCCAGCCATTCCACATCGCGGAACTGTTCGAACTGGGTTTTGCTTAAATTACGGACATAGCTGGGTGGATCGGGCTCGGGCTCGACGCGATAACCTTTGGTTTTGACATAGTAATCTTCTGCACTTGCCAAACCCGGCAATGCCAGCAACAGGTACAGAGCACCGGTTGCGGACACTGTATTAATAAAATTACGCTTCATGTGTTCACCTTATTTTAAAAGTTCTCAGTTCGTTCGAGTAACCTCCGGTGATCCGGTCAGTCGTATTCGTTGTAATACCGTTGTTATTGGGTTAAAAAAACGGGATTGCGCTATTCATGTGCGGATTTGCTGTCAAAGCGGAACTTCTCTTTACGTTCGATTTGCACGATCTTGCTTTCATGAATGACAATCTCAACCGACCCAAAGCGAATCCCTTGCACAATCTCGGCAATCTGATTTGCGATATGGGCGGTTTGTTGTTCTTTGCTGTATTGCTTCTTAACAGGTGTCATCTGTGTTCTCCTGCAACATTACTGTGTTATAAAGCACGTGTTGCTTTTATATGCCACCGCGCTTAAAGACGCCTGTACTATAACAGCCAGTCACTAGAACTTTTAATGATATGTTATGCTATGCTTATATTTTTTAGTTATAACAAGCACAATTTAAACAGCAATAATGAAACTGCATCAATTACGTTATATCCGTGAAATAGCCCGCCAGGACTTGAATGTATCGCAGGCAGCCACTGTGTTACACACGTCGCAATCAGGTATCAGCAAGGCTTGTCAATTACTGGAAGAAGAATTGAATCTGCCGATTTTCCAGCGCAACGGCAAGCGACTTACCGGCATTACCGAATCGGGCAAAATTGTCTTGAATCTGGCGGAGCGTGTGTTGCGCGAGATAGAAAATATCCAGCGCGTCGGCGAAGAATTCAGCCAAAAAGAAGCCGGCACGCTGACGCTGGCAACCACCCACACTCAGGCCCGTTACCGCTTGCCTGCGGCGGTTAATGCCTTTATAAAGCGCTATCCTGATGTCAAGCTGCATATTCATCAAGGCAATCCAAGTCAGGTTGCAGAACAGGTAGCCAGCGGCGAAGCAGACATCGGCATCGCGACCGAAATGATCAGTACTTACGATAAACTACTGTGCCTGCCTTGCTATCAATGGAATCGTTGCGTCATTGCGCCTCACGGACATCCCTTATTCGAAGATGCGCCGCTGACGCTGGAAAAAATCGCCCAGTACCCGTTGATTACCTATGATTTTGCCGTTACCGGCGGCTCCTTGGTCCATCGTGTATTTAATCAGGCGGGATTGGAGCCTAACGTGGTGCTGACAGCCATGGATGCGGACATTATAAAAACCTATGTGAATCTGAAGCTGGGTATCGGCTTGCTGGCAACGATGGCCTACGATGCCGAGCGTGACACGAATCTGGGCATGATAGACGCCGGTCATTTGTTTCCGCCCAGCACCACCTATCTTGGCGTGCGTCGTGATGCTTACCTGCGCGGCTATATGTATGAATTTATCCAGTTACTCGCACCGCAGTTTGAACGTAAAGCGGTGGATGCCGCACTTGCAGGCATGTCGATTAACCGGCTTTTTCTTGGTTTCATATAGCTCGCCTTTATATTGGATGAGCTTTCTCATAAAAAAACGTGTTATCTTTACCTTCAAGGCATCATGACGGTCTTTGCTATTCTAAATAGCGTTATTTCAGATTATCATGTCCGCTATTTTGACTTTGGGGGTGCGCCAATCCTGTGCGCCAATCCTGTTTTATGATGATGTTTCATGAAAATGTATAAATTCATACTATTCTTTACCCTCTATTCAATTCTGGCAGGCTGCGGACAACCCGGCCCACTGTATTTGCCGAATAAGGCGCCTCCCGCACAAGTACAGCCGGAACCCAAACCCGAACCGGAAAAAAACAAATAAAATGGATTATTTTAATTACCGAAACGACGAACTTTTCGCCGAAGATGTCGCTGTCCAGGACATCGTCTCTACTCATGGCAGCCCCTGTTACATTTATTCCAGAGCCACGCTGGAAAGACACTGGAATGCCTTTGACCGGGCTTTTGGCGATCATCCGCATTTGATCTGCTATGCCGTTAAAGCCAATTCCAATATCGGCCTGCTTAATTTGCTTGCGCGTTTGGGCTCCGGTTTTGATATTGTCTCGCTCGGTGAACTCGAACGCGTCATGGCGGCAGGCGGTGACGCTAAAAAAATCGTTTTTTCCGGTGTCGGTAAACGTGAAGATGAAATCCTCGCGGCTCTGAAAATCGGCATACGCTGTTTTAATATTGAAGTCAGCGGTGAACTGGATCGTATCAACCAACTGGCAGGACAATTGGGAGTTATTGCTCCGGTATCATTTCGGGTCAACCCTGATGTCGATGCGAAGACTCATCCTTATATCTCGACCGGTTTAAAAGAGAATAAATTCGGCATCGACATCAACCAGGCTCTTACTGAATATCGCCGCGCCGCCGCCATGCCGAATATTGATGTAATCGGTATAGACTGCCATATCGGTTCACAACTGACCGAAACCAAACCCTTCCTGGATGCACTGGATCGGGTGCTTGCTCTGGTTGCCGCGTTGAAAATCGAAGGCATTCATCTGCACCATCTGGACCTGGGCGGCGGTCTCGGCATTTGCTATAAAGATGAACAACCACCGGAGCCCGCTGAATATATACAGGCCATCCTGGAACGACTCGGTAACACTGATTTTGAAATTTTGCTGGAACCGGGAAGAGCCATTGTCGGCAATGCCGGTATCCTGGTCACCCGGATTGAATACCTAAAACCGACCGCCAATAAAAATTTCGCCATCGTCGATGCCGCAATGAATGATTTGGTGCGCCCTGCTTTATACAGCGCCTGGCAGGACATTATCCCGGTCAACAAACAAAGTGACGCCGCACAGGTAACCTGGGATATCGTCGGGCCGGTTTGTGAAACCGGCGATTTTTTGGGCAAAGAACGCGCCCTTAAAATCTCCCAGGGCGATTTACTGGCGATACGTTCATCCGGTGCTTATGGTTTTTCCATGAGCTCAAATTACAACTCCAGGCCGCGCGCCGCCGAATTGATGGTTGACGGAAACAAGCTGCATGTCGTCAGGGAAAGAGAAACGATCGCACAGCTTTGGACGGGAGAGCGCTTGTTGCCCTGATACGTCACTGCCATTAAGTGAATGCGGAAAGGCTCCCTCTCCCTATGGGAGAGGGTTGGGGAGAGGGAACTAAATCGCATAACTTAATGGCGGCAACACCCCTGATACAGACATTGCAATCATGAATTTTTTTTGCCATGAATGTCTGGATAAACCCGGCTGACAACTTATGTAATTTGTTTTTTAACTTAAACGACATCCAAATTTTATCTAACCGACACCTTAATTTCATTTAACTGACACCCAAATGATTAACTTTACTAAAATGCACGGACTGGGTAATGATTTTGTTGTCATTGACGCAATTAACCAGACGTTTGAATTATCATCCGAACAAATCCGCTTCCTGTCCGATCGCCATTTCGGCATAGGCTTCGACCAGTTGTTACTGGTTGAAGCGCCTGTCAGCGACAATGCCGACTTCAAATACCGAATTTTTAACGCCGACGGCGGTGAAGTCGATCAATGCGGCAATGGCGCACGCTGCTTTGCCCGTTTTGTTCGCGACAAAAAGCTCTCGGACAAAAACGAAATTCGCGTTGATACAAACGCCGGTCAATTGGTGCTGCATTTTGATGAAGATGGTCTGATAACGGTCAATATGGGTATTCCGAGACACAAACCTGCTGAAATCCCCCTGCTTGCAGAGCTGGAATCAAAGTTTTACACCGTATCCGTCAACGATACTGAAAAAGCGTTCGGCGCGGTTTCGATGGGTAATCCCCATGCCGTCATTCAGGTGCATGACATTAAAACCGCACATGTATCCGACTTGGGCAAAGAGCTGGAAAGTCATCCTCTTTTCCCGGAGCGCGCCACTATCGGCTTTATGCAGGTTATAGACCGGAACCGTATCAAACTCCGGGTTTATGAGCGCGGCGCTGATGAAACCCTGGCTTGCGGCAGTGGCGCCTGCGCCGCCGTGGTTATCGGTATAGAGCAACACCTGCTGGATCATGAGGTTTGTGTCGAACTGCCGGGCGGCGAATTGAAAATAAGCTGGCTTGGCCGTGGCGAACCGGTGTTAATGACCGGCCCCGCCGTCTCGGTTTTTGACGGCAAAATAAACCTGAGCGGCGAACCGCAAGAATCAGTGCTGACCGCCATGCAGGTTGAAGATTATTTGCAGCAACATCCGGGCTTCTTCAATGAACACCTTAACTTGCTGGAAAAAATGAGTATCCCTCACCCCAGCGGCAACGCCATTTCGCTGATTTCAAAACAACTGGAGATATTCAGAAGCAAGCATCACGAACTGGAAAACCAGCTCACAGCATTGATAGAAATCGCCAGGGATAACGACACGTCGTTTATCCGCATGCACAAACTGACGCTCGCGCTACTTGATGCTTCGACACTGGAAGAAGCCGTCGCCAATCTGGACCTGGTTTTATCAGAGTATTTCCTGACCGATTTTGTCGCGGTGCGCATTATCAGAAACAATCCCGGTATCGCTATAGACAAGCTGTTTATCGAACCGAACGGTGAAGATCTGAAACCGTTCATTAAAGAGCTGTCCACTAATCAGCCCAGTTGCGGGCGCCCTACCCTGGCCCAGGCCAAAGTCCTGTTCGGCGATGCGGCGGTTGAAGTCAAATCCTGCGCCATTATCCCGATGAACTTCACTGAACTGGAAGGCATCCTGGCTATAGGCAGCCGCGAAGAGGGCCGCTTTCACTACAGCATGGGCAATCTGTTTTTAACCCAAATGAGCGAAATCATCGGCACCCGGTTCATTTCACTGTTGCAACAGCCCAACAATGCATACTGATGCGGAACAAATGCTGGCTCAGTTTCTCGACCAGCTCACTGTTGAACAACGCGCATCCGAACACACGGTAAAAAGTTACCGGCGCGACATTAAGCAGTTGAGCCGCTACTGTAAAGACAAACTCATCGACCAATGGAACAAGGTACAGCAAAGCGACATCCGATCGCACATAGCAAGCCGGCATCGCCAAGGCATCGGCAGTAAAAGCTTGCAGCGTGAATTGTCCGCCATTCGCAGTTTTTATAATTACCTATTGAAAAAACATCTGGCGGACATTAATCCCGCCCAGCATATAAAAGCGCCCAAGCAAGCCAGAAAACTGCCTAAAACGCTGGATGTCGATCAAGTCAACGGCTTGCTGGAAGCGGGAGCGGACTCCATACTGGAAATCCGCGACCTGGCCATGTTTGAATTATTTTATTCATCCGGCCTGCGCCTTAGCGAACTGTCTGCGCTTAATCTCGCGGACCTGGACCTACCCGACCGTTCGTTGCTTGTCCGTGCCGGTAAAGGCGGAAAATCAAGAGTATTACCTATAGGCAGTAAAGCCGTTAAAGCGATTGAAAACTGGTTGTCGCACCGCTTATCAATCGTTACCGCCACAGAATCGGCCTTGTTTATTTCAACACGGGGAACGCGGCTCGGCCAGCGCAGTATCGAATTAAGACTGGAGCAGTGGTGCAAAAAAAAAGGCATTGTCGAACACATTCATCCGCACATGCTGCGACATTCCTTCGCCAGTCATTTACTCGAATCCAGTCAGGATCTGAGAGCCGTACAGGAATTACTCGGGCACAGCAATATCAGTACAACCCAAATCTACACACACCTGGATTTCCAGCATTTGGCTGAAATCTATGATAAAGCCCACCCAAGAGCCAAAAAAAAACTCGAATAGCCGATTGCATGCCAAGCAAAAAGTTAAAAAACCTGCTAACATGTGGGCTTGATTTGCTTACATATAAGCCCACATAAAAAGCAATCTGTTTTCTCACGCGAACACCTCTCTTTACAGGATACCGGAAATGGCATCAAACGAAACAGTGCAAGATTTAAAGTCTAAAGGAATACTCTGGGGCTTCAGTGTTTTCAGCCTCATTGTAGTGGTTATCCTGATCATTTTAGGCGCTTGGTGGGGAAGTGAGCCCGGGCAGTTCAACATACAGGACGAAGCGGTAAAACGCGCTGAAGAAACACACTCCACAGATAATATGCCTGTCGGCTACGTCTATACCAATACACTGGCCCATATCGCGGAAACACTGCTGCATAAAAGCGGCGGCTATATTACTAATGATGTGGCACCCCCCGGCTTGTTTCTGGACAACATTTCCAATTGGGAATACGGCGCACTGGTCATGTTGCGCGACGCCACATCGGCATTAAGAAACCACTTTGCCAGAGACCAATCCCAATCCGCAGAAGATCCTGATCTGGCTATAGCCGAACCTTACTTCTACTATGAAAACGATTCCTGGGCTTTACCATCCACGGAAGCGGAATATCAAAAAGGGATTGATTCACTGCATAAATATATGTCGCGTATGCAAACCTTCGGCGGCAATATAAAGCAGGCGCAATTTTATTCCAGAGCGGATAATCTATGGCAGTACACAGAGGTTGTCATCAAACGCCTGGGCGGTCTTTCAACCCGGTTGACAGCCAACACTTCCACAGCCAATTTAGGTCCGGGATTGAGCGACCTCGAAAGAGAAGCGGCGGAGCAACAAGGCACACCGATAACCAAAGTAACTTGGCTGGAAATTGACGACGTTTTCTATGAAGCACGCGGTGCGAGCTGGGCCTTATTACATATTCTCAGAGCCATAAAACATGATTTCAAGGACATCCTTTTAGATAAACGCGCCATGCGCACCGTGGACATTATGATCAAAGCGATGGAAAATGCATTACAACCGATTATGAGCCCAATGATTTTAAACGGCGGAGGCTACAGCCTGTTCGCCAATTATTCTTTGACAATGGCGAATTATATAGCTCGCGCCAATGCCGCAGCTCTTGATTTGCGCGATATTATGAACAGAGGTTAATTATTGCTATGGACGAACAAACTATTGACAAACAAATCAACTACAATCTGACACAAATCAGCACCTGGAAAAGGATTTTCTTTATGCTGATTTTCGCCGCTATCGGCGGATTAGTCAGAATGCTGCTTTGGGCGGTTATTTTATTACAGGTCGCTTCAACTTTGCTGACCGGCAAAGCCAACCAGAATATCCTAAATTTTGGCCGGAGCCTGTCAGTCTATACCTACCATATACTGCTGTTCCTGACATTTAATACTGAGACCCTGCCCTTTCCGTTCTCTGACTGGAACCTGACTGCAGATTTGCAATTACCGGAACCTAAATCCTCTCAAAAGTAAATCCCCGAAAAGGTGCAAGATCCAAATAACTTGGCTTGCACCCATCCCTGTTTTATCGCTTGACCTATTCTTGCTCGTCAACCCCGTCATCAAGCTCCGATTCATCGTCAAACTCCGACTCGCCGTCGGCAAATATTTTTTTCAGGAGCCGGTATAACTCTCTCGAGGACTTGGGCGGCTTGGCCGCTTCAGCCTCTTTTTTAGCGTTACGCAATAACTGTCTTAGCTGCTGCCTGTCTGCATGCGGCTGTTCATCAAGCAATTCAGCTAAGGCATCATCACCTTCTACAATCAACCTGTCGCGCCAGCGCTCGGCAATATGATGCTCTCTTACTGCATGAGCGCTTTTGTTTTTGATGCGCGCCAGCTTTTCCAAAACAGGCTCGACGTCTATTTTATGCAGTTGCGCGGCAATAAACTTCAGCAACCGCTTCCTTGCGCCTTTATGCGGCATTCTTGCGACTTCAGTCACAGATTTATGTATATTTTCAGGGAGCTCAAGGCTTTTTATCTGAACTGCCGACAACTCGGATATTTCTTCACCTAAAGCAAAAAGATCGGCAAACTCCTTTTTTATTTGCGTTTTATTAGGCCGGATAGCGTAATATTCGACTTCATCTTCATCGTATTCGTATTCTTCACTCATTTCTCAACTCATTTCTCATCAAGCCATGCCCATTAGATCATTACACACAAAAAAACAACAACCAATATGACAAAACCCAAGGGCAACAGTAATCCGGCCCAATCCGGTTTTGCATTTCTGCTTTGCTCAACCGCCGCCTTTATACCTGGCCGCATCCAAAAAATAACCAGTAATGCCAGGGCGCCGAGCAGCAAACTTTCCCAGGCTGAAAATGCTTCCATCAATATCTCTCAGTCAAAAAAAGACTACTTTACCACAACCTGTTTAATCACTTTCCATGCGTCTATCTTTTGCGCCAGGTTTAATGAAGCGTATGCCGGACTTGTTGAGGGCAGGCGCCGGTATTCAAGATAGGAGAAACACTGCGGCAAAACCGGAATAATATGTTTTTTGTACAGTTTCTCAGCCATCCCACCATTAAAAAACACGTGTCCAATATGTTGGTATTCGGCAAAAAAATCAGCAAAATTATTTATCCTGATAGATGCCAACTCTATATTCGAATCCAAACTACCGGGTCGATTACAAGCCTGTAAGACATCCCAAACCGCTATTCCATTACCTGCCAGTATTTTTTTCCGCTGTAAGTAATCTAGCTCCGGTTCTGCAGCAAATAACGCACTCATAATCGGCCAAAAAGCATTTCTGGGATGACCGTAATATTGCTGCCTTAACAACGAAGCGACGCCCGGCATAGTGCCCAATATCAATACTTTGGCATTCTCTGAAACGACAGGCTCGAATCCTTGTATATCGGTCATTGTATTAAATTTACTTTATTTTTATAGCGTTAAATTTGCGATAATGCACGGCCATTATATTTATAGGATTCACTTGCACCATGTGGTTTAAAAATCTTAGCATTTTTCGTCTTACTGAAGCGTTTACCCTAACACCGGAAGAACTTGAACAAAAACTGGAAACCCTGTCTTTTCGCCACTGCGGCCCTCATGAAGAATCCACTTTCGGCTGGACATCACCGCTGGGGAAAGCGGGGCAACAGCTTGTTCACAGCAGTAACGGCTTTATGATGGTGTGTGGAAAAAAAGAAGAAAGAGTTCTGCCGACATCTGTAGTGAATGAAATGCTTCAGGAAAAAATTATCGAAACGGAAGAGCAACAAGGCCGTAAATTATCGAAAAAAGAACGTACCGCTATCAAGGATGAACTGATTTTTGAATTATTGCCCAAAGCCTTCACCTTCTCCCGGAAAATCTACGCCTACATCGATCCTAAAGACGGCTGGCTGGTCGTTGATGCGGCATCGTTAAAAGCTGCCGAGGATTTGCTCAGTCATTTGCGTAAATCCTTAGGCTCATTACCGGCTGTGCCGATCAACACCATTGAAAAACCCATAGCCACTATGACCCGGTGGCTGACCGATAACCAAGCACCTGACGATATAACCATCGAAGACGAATGCGAACTGCGCTCACCGGAAGAAGGCGGCGGCAGCATTCGTTGCAAACGTCATGATCTGGCCTTGCCGGAAATTAAAAATCATTTGGATAGCGGCAAAGAAGTTATCAAGCTGGCCGTCAGTTGGGCAGATCGCATCGCTTTTATTCTCGACGAAAATCTATCCATAAAGCGCTTGCGCTTTCTTGATTTAATTCAGGATCAACTGGCAGATATTGAAGCCGGTGATGAAGCCGCACAATTTGATGTAGACTTTTCGATTATGTCACTGGAACTGGCAAACTTCCTGCCCCGTCTCGTAGATATTTTCGGCGGAGAGAACAAATCATAAAGGCTGTAATCATAAAAAAAGCCCGGTGGGTTAACCCACCGGGCTTTTTTCTGCCTAGAAAAGCAATGATGATTTATTTCATCATTGATTTTTTGAACATGCTATCCAGTTTGCTGTTTGTGTCTTGTGCATATTGAGCCGCACGGTTAGCAGCAGACTCAGCAGCAGCAGCTTTTGAAGCAGCATCAGATGCTGCGCTTTGAGCGCTGGCAGCATCAGAAGATGCTTGTGCAACAGAAGTTTTCAAACCATCAATTTGTGATTGTAAGTTTTCGATATCTGAATTGGTCGCGCAACCAACAATCATGCTAGCAGCCAGAGCAATCATTGATAATTTTATTACTTTTTTCATATTATTTTCCTTACTCAAGAGTTATTACTACAAAAAAACATTATAGCTAGAAGCAATTTTAGCATTGTTTGCTATATTTTCCAGTTTTATTTTATTTTCACGACTGTTCCCGTATCTACCCATTGACTTAAATGATCAATCTGACCATTGGTCAATGCGATACAGCCATGGGTCCAATCAAAGGCTTTATGCACCCGTTCATCGGCTCGTCCAAGCCCATGAATACCGATACGTCCTCCTAACGGGGTATTTTGCGGCGGCACTTGATGATACTGATGTGCAGTCACAATACGATCGTAAGTGACATGATCGATAACGCCCTTTCTTAAAGCCAATTCGGCATCGCGCACGGACGGATATGTCAAACCAAAAAATTTTCGAAAAGTACTTCTCTCTCCAACCCATCCTATCCTGTAATCCCCATAAGGGGTAATGTTATCACCCTGACGGCTTTTCAAGCCTGCACCAGCTCTACCGATAGCAATTTGATTTATGGTTTCAAGGGTTTGTTCGCCTTTTTTTATCTCAATTTTGCGTGCTTTGGTATCCACCAATAGCCAAACATGATTATCCGCCAATACATCAATAGAAAAAAAACTACAACATAACAATAAATAAACTCGCAACATATATTATTAAACATCTACACTAGAAAAGAATTTTGGTGTACTTTAGACCACCTTGTTAATTGTCGCAAAGGATTCATCATGCAAATAGAAACCATCACAACTCAACCCTACGACGACCAGAATCCAGGCACATCGGGGCTCAGAAAAAAAGTTAAAATATTTCAGCAACCTGGATACCTGGAAAACTTTGTTCAATCCATATTCGACTCTCTGGAAGACTTTTCCGGGAAAACACTGGTATTAGGCGGAGACGGCCGTTATTTTAACCGGGTAGCGATACAAATTATTATTAAAATCGCCGCCGCCAATGGTTTTGGCGAATTAATTATAGGCCAAGGCGGATTACTATCCACCCCGGCGGCATCAAATATCATAAGAAAATATCATGCCTTCGGTGGACTGATACTTTCAGCCAGCCATAACCCCGGCGGCCCTGACGAAGATTTCGGCATTAAATATAATGCCGGTAATGGCGGCCCTGCCCCGGAAAAAGACACCAATGCCTTTTACAAGCGCAGCCAAACCATCGACAATTACAAAACCGCTCATATCGAAGACATTGACCTGGATCACATAGGCACCCGGCAAGTGAACGGAATCAAGATCACTATTATCGACCCGGTAACGGACTATGCCGAGCTCATGCAATCGATTTTTGATTTCGGCCTGCTTAAACAAAGTATCAGTTCGAATTATATCACTTTACTCTTTGATGCCATGCATGCCATTACCGGCCCGTATGCAAAGCGAATTCTGGTTGATATATTGGGCGCCACGCCCGACTCGGTCATTAATGCGGAACCCTTGGAAGACTTTGGCGGCGGCCATCCCGATCCGAACCTGGCGCACGCACATGAACTGGCCGAGAGAATGTTCAGTGCTTCGGCGCCCACCTTTGGAGCTGCGTCTGACGGCGACGGCGACCGTAATATGATTACCGGTAGCAATATCTTTGTGACGCCCAGTGACAGTCTGGCGATTATGGCGGCCAATGCCCATTTAATCCCCGCTTACGCAAAAGGATTAAGCGGTGTTGCCCGCTCCATGCCGACCAGCCAGGCAGTAGATCGCGTTGCTGCCGCTTACAAGATACCGTGTTACGAAACACCGACCGGTTGGAAGTTTTTCGGCAACCTTCTGGATGCCGGAAAAATTACACTGTGCGGCGAAGAAAGTTTTGGCACCGGCTCTGATCATGTACGGGAAAAAGACGGCTTATGGGCGGTGCTGTTCTGGCTCAATTTAATTGCTAAAAAACGTCAATCCGTTGCCGATATTGTTCAGGAGCATTGGCAAAAATTCGGTCGGGATATTTATTGCCGTCACGATTATGAAGCTGTTGAAATCACTATCGCCAACGGCATTATCGAACACCTGCGCAATCAATTACCCACGTTACCGGGTCAAGTATTCGGCGAATATACCGTAAAGTATGCCGATGAATTCAGTTACTCGGACCCAGTGGACGGCAGCATCAGTAAAAACCAGGGCATTCGCATCGGCTTTGAAAACGGATCACGTATTGTCTTCCGCTTGTCGGGAACAGGAACGGTTGGGGCGACATTACGAATCTATCTGGAAAAATTTGAACCGGATGCAACCAAACACAATCAGGATGCGCAAGCGGCTCTGGCGGAACTCATCAACTTGGCGGAACAGTTTTGTGAAATAAAAAAACGTACAGGCAGAACGGAACCAGATGTAATTACTTGAAAATGCGATTGCTAGAGACGCGAGTTATCGCGTCTCTACGCTACTAAAGCTCAATATCATGAGCAATACCGTGTAACACGCAAATCAGCAGCACACCGGCAGCAATTAAGGCGATTTGCTCCAGCGAAGTCTTCATATCGGTCTTTTTATGCAAGGAAGGGATCAGATCGGCGACAGCAATATAAATAAAGCTGGAAGCCGCCAAAGCCAGAAAATACGGCAGGCTGTCATACAGATCGGCAAGACTGAAATAGGCCAGCACACCACCCAGAACCGTTGCCAGACTGGACAGAATATTATAAAAAAGCGCCTTTTTTTGTGAGTAACCGCTGTGCAATAAAATCGCGAAATCCCCTACTTCCTGCGGAATCTCATGAGCAGCAACCGCCAGGCTGGTCACTATCCCCAAATGAACATCGGTTAAAAATGCCGCCGTTATTAAAACGCCGTCAACAAAATTATGAATACTGTCACCCAGAATAATCAAGGAACCGGACGACTTGGCTATCCCGTGACTATGACTGTGACCGTGTCCGTGATTGGCTTCCTCGCTATACGCCTCACACTCTCCATAGTGGCAATGCCGCCAAATCAATAATTTTTCCAGGACAAAAAAGCCAAGCACACCGGCCAAAATCGTCCCAGATAACGACTGAAACTGTTCAGGCTTAACTTCTTCAAATGCCTGTGGAATCAAACCCCAAAAAGCAACCGCCAATAACGCGCCGATTGCAAAGCTAATGCCGTGCGGTAAGACCTTATTTCTTTGCTCATCCGACAGTAATAGAAAAACTGCAGCGGCCATGACGCTTAAAACCCCGCCAATGGCCGTAAAGATGATAATTAATACCAATAAATTCACTACCTTATTCTCTCCAGATCAGTGTAGCCATGCGTCCTGTGTCCTTGTCCCGGCGATAGGAATAAAAACGTTCGTGTTCGGTGACAGTACAGAAATGACCGCCATAAACATTAACTATGCCCAGTGTAGCCAGATCAACGCGGGCCAACTGATAAATATCCGCCAGCCATTTGCCGTTACCTTGCTCGCTAAACGCCGCTGTATAAGCTTCAGATTTAGCCAGGAATGCATCACGCACTTCAGACCCGACTTCGAAGCACTCCGGGCCGATTGCCGGACCCAGCCAGACCATTACCCCCCCCAATCCCCCCCTTTTGCAAAGGGGGGGATTGGGGGGGCGCATCGCTGTTATCGTATTGCCGATAATTCCCGCCAATAAACCTCGCCAACCGGCATGGATTGCCGCTACCCGACTTCCGTCATCATCACAAACCAGTAACGGCAAGCAATCCGCCGTCAGCACCGCACAGACAACGCCCGGCTCTTGGGTATAGCTGGCATCCGCTTGCTGCAGTGGCGCACCCGTCTCCGCTTTAATAAGGCGATTGCTGTGTATTTGTTCCAGCCATACAGGCTCTGCCGGTAGTTGCAGCATCTCATTGATAAGTTGCCTGTTCTGCCGAACCTTATCGGCATTATCGCCGACATGCAGGGCGGGATTGAGGCTTTCATAAGCACCAAGACTCACACCGCCATGACGCAATGTGGTTGCTGCATGGATATTCGCCGGTGCCGGCCAATCAGGAACCAGCCAGGGTTTAATCTTGCTCATTGTCTGCTAAGGCTTCCAGTAAACGGGTCATGTCGTCAGGTAAGGGTTGTTCCCATTCCAGATAGTCATCCGTAACAGGGTGATGCAATCCGAGCTTCGCCGCATGCAATGCCTGACGTTTAAAGCTGCGTAATTCCTTTTCCAATCGTTCACTGCAATTCGGCGGCATTTGAAAACGACCGCCATAAACCGGGTCACCCAGCAATGGATAACGGATATGCGCCATGTGTACCCTGATCTGGTGAGTACGGCCTGTTTCCAGCTTAACCTGAATCTGGGTATAGTGGCTAAAGCGCTGAACAACGCGGTAGTGTGTCACAGCGAATTTACCGGACTCTTTAACGGCATAACGTTTACGATCGGTAGGGTGTCTGGCAATCGGTTCATCAACAGTGCCGCCTGCCGTCATCCGCCCGCGGGTAATGGCCTGATATTCACGGATAATGTCTCTATCCTGCAACTGTTGCGTCAGGCTATTGTGGGCTTGCAAGGTTTTTGCAATCATCAATAAGCCACTGGTTTCCTTGTCTATCCTGTGGACAATACCGGCTCTAGGTAAAGTCTCCAGACTGGCGTCATGGTTCAGCAAGGCATTTAACAGCGTACCGTTCCAGTTGCCTACCGCAGGATGCACCACCAAACCTGCCGGTTTATTGACGATAAGCAGGCTTTCATCTTCAAAAATAATATCCAGCGGGATTTCTTCAGCTTCAGACACCACCACAACTTCCGCTTCGGCATCGAGCGTAATGGTTTCGCCGCCGTCCAGCTTGTCTTTTGCCTTAAACGTCAGATCATTGACCTGCACCCGCCCGGCTTTAACCCAGGTTTGCAATTTACTGCGCGAATAATCGGCAAACAGTTCCGCCAACACTTGATCCAGACGCATGCCGGCCATTTCATAAGGCACTACTGCCGTTAATTTCGTCATAACAAATTCTTCTGAATAACCTATTGTTAAGTTATACTCGCGGGATACATAGCATCCAGGTAGCGCAGTTAATCCGCGAGAAAACCTGTTATATTACAACGTGTCGTTAGTACTATGCGATTAAATTTAATAAAATTTTTATTTATCTGCTCTTTGACGCTGCTTCTTCAGGGCTGTGAGACCCTTAGCAGCCTGACATCCGGTGATTCCGATACTGTCGATGAATATGTTGACTGGACATCGCAAAAATTTCGAACAGAAGCCAAGGCGGCTGTCGATGCAGGCAATTATGAAAAAGCAATCAAGCTTTATGAAGCCCTTGAATCCCGCTATCCTTTCGGCGAGTCATCCGCGCAAACACAGCTGGATGTTGCTTATGCCTATTATAAAAACGGCGATCCTGAAGGGGCGATTGCTGCCGCGGATCGCTTCATTAAAATCAACCCACGGAATCCCGGCGTTGATTATGCTTATTATTTAAAAGGCTTGGTCAATTACAACCGGGGCATAGGCTTTCTTGACCGCTTCCTGCCGACGGATACCTCACAACGTGACCCTGGAAACGCGCGTGATGCCTACGACAATTTTGCCGAACTGATACGCCGCTATCCGGGCAGCAAATATGTCGCCGACGCCCGTTTGCGCATGATTGCGCTTAAAAACAACATGGCGATGTATGAAGTCCATGTCGCCCGCTATTACATGAAGCGTAAAGCCTATATTGCCGCCGCCAACAGAGCGTCTTATGTTGTTGAGAAATACCAGCGCACACCGGCCGTACCCTATGCCTTGCAAGTCATGCAGGAAGCTTACACCCAGCTTGACATGAAAGACTTGGCCAATGATGTTACTCGCGTGTACGAACAAAACTACCCGGACGGCCCGCCGGTACCGGAGCAAAAAAACTCCACCTTCTCCCATCAGGTTTGGGATTTTATCGGCCTTGAAAAGTAACCCAGGGGCTATTATCGGCAAGCAATAAAAAAGGCGAGCTACCCGCAGACAGCTCGCCTTTTTAGCAAACAAAAACCGGTTGTTATCCCTTGACTCTTTTTTCCAGTTCTTCCTGGCTCAAATGCCGCACCGCTTCGCCTTTAATCATATAAATCAGGTGTTCGCAAATATAGCAGGCATGATCGCCTATTCTTTCCATGGCCCGGGTCGTCCATAGCACATTGAGCGTCCGGGTAATGTTTCTCGGATCTTCCATCATTTGGGTTATCAGCTGCCTGATAATACTGGCATATTCACGATCAACCCGCTCATCCATGCCGGTAATCGTGGTAATATCGTCAATGGTCATCCTGGCAAAAGCATCCAGCGCATCATGCAACATTTCCTTAACCAAAGTAGCCATGTGTTGCAATTCATAATATTGATCAACCTTCCCTTCAGTAGCCTCCGACAACTGGATGGACATCTTAGCGATGCGCTCCGCCAGATCACCGACTATTTCAAGCTCGTTAATGATTTTAATCACGGTCAATAACAATCTTAAATCAAATGCCGCAGGCTGCCGCAACGCCAAAATTTGCGTACATTCCAGATCGATAGCCATTTCCAGTGCGTCAACCTGATTATCCTGCTTGATCACCAATTCCGCCATCTCTATGTCGCCGGTGGTAAAAGCCTGAACGGCCAGCTCTATCTGCTGCTCAACCAAGCCGCCCATAGTTAATACTTTATTGCGTATATCTTCCAGCTCTTTATTAAATTGGCCGGATATATGGTGACCTATTTTACTGTTGTCCATTTTTATGCTCCTGATTCATACCTGCCGGATTATCCGTACCTGCCGGTAATATAATCTTCTGTCTGTTTTTTTCTGGGATTGGTAAATAATTCGCTGGTTGTACCCATTTCAATCAATTCACCCATGTACATGAACGCCGTGAAATCCGAAACGCGTGCAGCTTGCTGCATATTGTGAGTCACGATAACTATAGTGTATTTTTCCTTAAGTTCATTGATCAGTTCTTCAATTTTGAGCGTTGAAATAGGATCAAGCGCCGATGCAGGCTCGTCCAGCAGCAGCACTTCAGGTTCTATGGCAATCGCTCTGGCAATAACCAGTCTTTGCTGCTGACCACCGGACATGCCTAGTGCATTGTCGTTTAAACGATCTTTCATTTCATCCCAAAGCGCCGCACCGCGCAAAGCATTTTCAACCGTTTCCTCCAGTATTCGCTTATCATTAATGCCTTGAATTCTAAGACCGTAAGCAACATTTTCAAAAATGGACTTGGGAAACGGATTGGGCTTTTGAAAGACCATGCCGACGCGCCTGCGCAATGCGGCTACATTAACGGACTTGTCGTAAATATTTTCATTATCGAGCAAAATCCTGCCTTCGATTCTTGCGCTATCGACCAGATCATTCATCCGGTTAATACAACGCAATAAGGTTGATTTTCCACAACCGCTGGGACCAATGTAGGCAGTCACTCTTTTCTTCGGCATTTCCATGTTAATACCGTGCAACGCCTGCTTCTCACCGTAAAAAAGGTTTAAATTTTCTACCTTGATGCAGGTTTCCTGTTGCTGTTCCGATGCGCCTTTATTGTTAAAAATAGAGTTCATGTCTATCGTGTGTGTTCGTTTTTGTTGAGTCGTCATTTTTTAACCTTCCAGTGCCCGGTATTTTTCTCTGAGATTGTTCCTGATTACGATAGCGGCCAGATTAAGCCCTATGATCACAACAACCAATAGGAATGCTGTCGCATAAACCAGAGGCCTTGCCGCCTCGACATTAGGACTCTGAAACCCGACATCATAAATATGAAACCCCAAGTGCATAAACTTTCTGTCCAAATGCAAAAACGGGGAATTACCGTCCAGCGGCAAAGTCGGCGCCAGTTTAACAACACCCACCAACATTAACGGCGCCACTTCGCCGGCAGCTCTGGCAACCGCCAGAATCAAGCCGGTCATCATGGCCGGGCTTGCCATCGGCAATACCGTAAGCCATAACGTCTCAAGCTTGGTAGCACCCAGCGCCAAACTACCTTCCCGTATCGACGAAGGGATACGCGCCAGTCCTTCTTCGGTTGACACAATCACAACCGGCAGCGTCAGCAAGGCGAGCGTAATTGACGCCCACATTAATCCGGGAGTGCCGAAAACCGGTGCAGGAGCGGATTCGGGAAAAAACAGCCTATCAATATTGCCGCCCAGAATATAAACAAAAAATCCCAAGCCGAATACGCCATAAACCACGGAAGGCACACCAGCCAGATTATTGACGGCAATTCTGATCAGTCTGGTCGTGAAGCCCTGTTTTGCATATTCGCGCAAATACACGGCGGCAATAACGCCAAATGGCGTAACGATAATAGACATGATGATAACCATCAGAATCGTACCGAAAATAGCCGGGAAAATACCGCCTTCGGTATTCGCTTCACGCGGGTCGTCACTGACAAACTCAACGAGCTTTATGCCGTAATGACCTATCTTGTCGATCAGGTTCATCGCATTGGGACGGTAAACCCTGACCACTTTCGCTAAAGGGATTTCCAACTCGCTGCCGCTCTCGGTTTTGGCGACCAGGCTATCGCGTCTTATTTGCTGGTACAAGGCATTCAATTGGGTTTGATACTGTTTATATTCCGTTTCAAAACCGGCTTTTTCATCAGCCAACTGTTTTTTGGCCGCATCATCCAGCAGGTTTTTCAATTCCAGCCGTCTTTGTTTCAATCTTAATTGCTCAAGACTATAGTTGATAGACCCGATTTCTTTCTTCTCAAGATGCGCTATTTCCTTAAAAACCAGCAAAGCGGCGTCCAGTTTTTCCTGAACTACAGGCCAGGCTTGTTCGCCCGTCGCGATAATCTTGCCGGCCTCTTTAACAGAGATCAATCGTCCGTAAAAATTCCCCCATTCCCGTCGTTCTACGACTATCATCTCGGCAGGATAATCCTGTTGCTTGACATTGCGTTCCAATATCCAGCGAAAATCCGTACCGCTCACATCGCGATTACCGGTTTTAATCTGGTACTGCACCAATGACTCTTCATTATCGGCCATTTTATAACCTGAAGATTTAGCCATAGCCGCCGGCGTAACGCTGGTATCGACGATTTCTCCGATAACCGTTTGCAGCGCATCGTCTTGCTGATAACTGAATTGAGCTACTTTCGCCGGCCAGAAATGGACTATTCCACGCACCGTCACCAGACCCAGCACGGCAATGACCATGATAAGGCAGGTGCTGACCGCTGCGGCATTCAGCCAGATCCAGGGAGAACCGCTTTTAAACCACGCTTTCATTCTAGTTGGCATAATCATAATGAGCTATATCTTTCGCGTAAACGCTGACGAATAATTTCAGCCAGTGTATTAAAAATAAAGGTAAACAGGAACAACACCAGTGCGGCTAAAAACAGGACCCGGTAATGGGTACTGTCAACTTCGGATTCCGGCATTTCCACAGCAATATTCGCCGCCAATGTACGCAAACCCTGAAAAATGCTTAAATCCATCACCGGCGTATTGCCCGTCGCCATCAGTACAATCATAGTCTCACCGACCGCCCGGCCAAGTCCTATCATCACCGCCGAAAAAATACCCGGACTTGCCGTCAATAAAACCACTTTAGTCATGGTTTGCCAGGGTGTGGCGCCCAGGGCCAAAGATCCCACCGTCAAATGCTTCGGTACGCTGAAAATGGCATCCTCGGCAATCGAAAAAATGGTCGGGATCACTGCAAAGCCCATTGCTATACCAACCACCAACGCATTGCGCTGATCGTAGCCGATACCTAATTCGCTCTTGAACCAGTCACGTAATGTGCCATGAAATAAAAAAGCCTCCAAAGGTACGCTCACTGTAAAAGCGAACCACCCGCTTAGCAAAATAACGGGCATCAGTAAGGCGGCATCCCAGCCATCCGGTATTTTCTGCCGGATCGGTTTCGGTATATATTGAAAAGCGTAGGCAAACAACATCACGCCGACAGGAATAATCATAAACAATGACAATAGTCCCGCCAGGTGCTCTTCTATAAACGGCGCCAGCCAAAGACCTGCCAAAAACCCCAAAATAACCGTAGGCAGCGCGCCCATTAATTCGATGGTCGGTTTTACATATTGGCGCATACCGGGCGCCATAAAATACGCCGTATAAATGGCGCCCATTAAAGACAAAGGCATCGCTATCAACATCGCATAAAATGCAGCCTTCAGCGTGCCGAAAACCAATGGTGTCAAACTGTATTTCGGTTCAAAATCACTGTTTGCCGATGACGACTGCCAGATATAATCGGGCTTGGGATAACTTTCATACCAGACTTGCTGCCAAAGCGACCGTATCGACACTTCCGGATGCTCATTATCCACATGCCAGAAATGCATTTTCCCGTCGGCTGACTCCGCCAGCAACGCATTCGCTCTCGGTGACAACACCGCCGCTGACGGCAGGGAATCACTGACGCGTTTTGTTATCAGCTCTCTTTCAGCGGTTGAGTGGTAAATGCCCATATTGCCATCGGCATCTATCGTCATAAATCCTTTACGCCGCTGCTCCGCATTGATGACAACAATCGGTTTATCCGACACTTTAAATGCCCTTATTCTTTGCATTTCAGGACGATTCAATGCGTTTTTCACCATGCTCCACTGCGATACCAATCCACCGCTATCTCCGATCATCAGCGAAAGATCACCATTGAGAAACGTGATAGCGCTGATTTTATACTCCGGCTTCACCACGTTTTGCGCCTGCTTGAGCACAGGACTACTTTTATCGCTAATATCAAAAAAGCTCAGTCGTCCATCTGCGCTCACCAGATAAAGATTACTTCCTTCCTTATCGATCAAAATATTTTCAATACCGGCAACCGGCACATCCAATACCGAGTCCGTACGCTTTAAAGCGGCCTCATCGGCAAACAATGACTGCTCTCTTTCAAAATTGACCAAGCGGATTTTACCCGGACCTTTGGGGGTATCGGCGGTTTTTACAACAATCGAGGTTGCATCTTCGCCTACCTTAACGGCAATCTTCTCCAACGCGGAACCTGAATCATCCAGCACCAAAGGCGGCTCACCCAGCGGGTACTTGAGAGAGGGGGTGATAACACGCTTATTATTCGGATAAGTGACTTTATACTGGTGCTTGACGATAACTGCCCGACCGTCGGATAAACCATAAATAACCGCACCTTCGTTTACCGGGCTACCCTGGGAAAAACTGGTGATATGCGCGCCCTGAGGTATCGCGACCGCTTGAACCAGAACGGTTTTACCTGTCGCCGCCTCAAAAAACACCACTTGCCCGCTGTCGGTAAAGCGGGCGCCCACTTCATTTTGCTCTTCCATCTCCAGCAATACCGTTTTACCCAAGCTTTTTTCGGGCACATCGTATTGACTGATCAATTCCGCCTTGGCCGAAATAAACAAAGGAAAAACCACATACAGCAAATAAAAGAAAATCAGGACAACTGCGAAAATGACAGACAAGCCGCCGGCTATCACACCGTAACGAGCCAGCAGATCTTTCATGAGTCGCCATCGTTCATGATAGCTGCTGGAATTCTGTTTAATGGTCGATGAATATTTTACGTGCGTGTTGGTTTCAGACATGCAGGGATTCTAAAGTTGAAAGTCGAAGATGATTAAAAAAACGACCGGGGTTCGTAAAACAGTCCCCTGTCGTTCTTTATCTCAATTAATCCTTAAATGACCGGAGAGGAGCGTCCAATTAATCAGACCATAAATTCCATTCATCGCGAAGACAGGAAGAGGTTACTCGAAACTCGCTTCCCGCCATCGAAGGAGTGGATTATTTAATAGTAGCCAGTATTTTTTCTATCACTTTTGCAGGCAACGGAATATAGCCATCCTTGATAACCACTTGTTGGCCGGTTTTCGATAACACCATTTTCAAAAATTCATTTTCCAGCGGCGCCAAAGGTTGGTTAGGCTTCTTATTGACATAGATATACAAGTAACGGGTCAATGGATAGGTGCCGGCGATTGCATTTTCAGGTGTCGCTTCAACAAAAGGTTCACCGGCTTTTTTTGCTAACGGCACCATTCTGATACCCGAGGTCGTATAGCCCATTCCCGAGTAGCCGATGCCATTAACCGATGAAGTCACGGATTGCACAACGGACGCCGAGCCGGGTTGCTCATTGACATTATTCTTGAAATCACCTTTGCATAAGGCATGTTCTTTAAAGTAACCGTAAGTCCCGGAAACAGAATTGCGTCCGTATAACTGAATGCTTTTTGCCGCCCACTCAGGCACACCGGCCTCGCCCCATGTTTCAATATCGGTTTCTCCGCCACATTTCCGGGTAGAAGAAAAAATTGCATCGACCTGCCCGATGGTCAGCCCTTTAACGGGATTGTCTTTATTAACCATCACCGCCAACGCATCGATAGCCACAGGAACTGCGGTAGGCTTATAGCCATACTTGTCCTCGAAGGCCTCCAACTCGTCATCTTTCATTTCCCGGCTCATTGGGCCAAGATTTGATGTGCTTTCAGTTAGCGCAGGCGGCGCTGTAGAAGAGCCGGCAGCCTGAATCTGAATATTTACGTTAGGATAAGAACGATTAAACTCTTCAGCCCACAAGGTCATCAGGTTTGCCAGGGTATCGGAACCCACGCTGGACAAGTTGCCGGATATGCCGCTGGCTTTTTGATACTCGGGAACGCCTGGATCAACTGACTGTACCGCTCCGGCCGTACCACTTAGCAATGCCGCGGAAACAAATCCCATCGCAACAATCAGCGACTTCGTTTTAAAAGATAATTTCATTATCAACTCTCAAATAATTTAGTGATAGACAAACTTTACATAAAGTAGATAACAAGAATATTAATTTTATATGACAAGATTATGACAATGTCATATTTTTCACCACGCCTCATAATACGGGTGACGGAATTGACTGAGCCACTTCCAGCCCCCTCTCCCGCAGGGAGGGTCGAGCAGAAGAGAAACATGTTTTCTGCGGCCTCTCTACCTAATCCGTCACGCAGGGCTGTGGCGAATCCGCTATGCCAATAATGAAAACCTGGACTGCTTGTCCATAAAGAAATTTCAAGACACTTGCCGCTAAAAAGAGAACCGATAACTTTCCAATTTTTTACCTTTATTGATCAAGCATTAAAAAGCTCACTTCCATTGTTTTGTAAAAAAGCAACATATTAATCACACCCATATGGCTTTGTAACATTACTGTAATATAACGGTAATAATTATGTCATGTTTTTGCAATATTCTTGCTCCAGTTTTCTTGATAACAACCGTGAGCAATACATGAAATTCTCCAAACTTACCTTGGCGGTCGCTACTGTTTTGAGCGCCTGCGCATCATCAGGGGCTTTTGCCATTGATCTTTATGTCGACACCCAGACCAAACAAATTTATGCGGAACCCGGTCCAAACCGCGAGCGCATGGGTTCTTTTGAACGCGTTGAAGATGCACCTGTAAAAAAAACCGATACTTCAGCGGAAATATCCGCCATCCGCCAAGATCTGGAATTAAAGGATAATGAAATCAAGGCGCTTGAAGAGCACGTTGCCGCTAATAGAGAGGAAAAAGCCAAGAACGATGAAAAGTGGTTTAACAAAATTAACCTGCGCGGTTACACACAGCTTCGCTATAACCAACCCATATCCGGTGACAGGATAGCATCCGACCCGGAATTGAGATCGGTAGGTGACAGTGGCATTAAAGATAACAGCGGATTTTCTTTTCGTCGTGTTCGCTTAGTCTTTTCCGGCGATATTAACGAGTATTTATCTTTGTACATACAACCTGATTTTGCCTCCAATGTTAGCGACAGCCAACAGAACTTTGCTCAATTACGCGACGCTTATGCGGATATCGCCTTTGACAAAACCCATGAATACCGCATCCGCGCCGGTCAATCCAAAGTGCCGTTTGGCTGGGAAAATTTGCAATCCTCACAAAACCGTTTGGCGCTGGACCGTAACGATGCGCTTAACAGCGCGGTGCCTAGTGAGCGCGATCTTGGTTTATTTGCTTACTGGTCGCCTGAGCATGTCCAAAAACTCTGGAAAAATTTAAGCAAAAAAGGTTTAAAAACCTCGGGTGATTATGGTGTTGTCGGCTTGGGTGTATACAACGGCCAGGGTCTCAACCGTGCTGAGACCAACGACGATTTATATGGCGTTGCCCATACCACCTACCCGATTGAGCTGAATTTCCTGGGCTATCCTTTTACAGGCCAGGTATTGGAAGTGGGTGCCGATGTGCTTTCCGGTCGCTTTAACACAACAACCGCCGACCTAACCATGTTTGATGGCGGCAAAAAAATATTAAAAACAGATCTTGACAGCAGTTTGGGCGGCAAAACCATAAGCGAGGATCGCGTCGGGGTACACGCCGTCCTTTTCCCGCAACCCTTCGGATTACAGGCCGAATGGAATTGGGGTAAAGGCGCAACTTTAAACCCCGACGGCAAAGGCTCTATCGAGCGCCAAAGCCTCAGCGGCGGCTATGTACAAGCGATGTATAAAATTGATCATGTATTCCGTGAAGATGGCGTGCTGATTCCTTACGTCAAATGGCAAACTTATCGCGGAGCCTGGAAAGGCGCCAACAACGCGCCAAGGGTAGAAGTAGATGAAATTGAAGCGGGTGTGGAATACCAGATCATGAAAGCACTGGAACTGACCTTGGCTTATTCAACCATGGACAGAACCAACGTAAGCAACCTGGGCCAAGCGTCTGGTGACCTCGGCAGAGCCCAATTACAATGGAATTACTAATCTCCAAGTTTAATCAGGACTCTTGCGATCAAAAAATAATGTATTAGCTTGCAATGAGAGCAAAAAAGCCCGCCGACTTTTCAGCGGGCTTTTTTATTTAACTCCAAAGCCATCCAAATATTAAAGATTCATACGTCTCTAGCAATCGAGCATAAAAAAGGCAGCCCTAAGCTGCCCTCTTTATCATGCAAGTCAACAACCGGATTAAAGTTTTTCTTTAATACGAGCCGCTTTACCTGTCAAGTCACGCAAGTAATACAATTTGGCGCGACGCACATCACCACGACGCTTGACGGTAATATCGCTGATAAGCGGGCTGTGAGTTTGAAAAACCCGTTCCACACCGGTACCGTGAGAAATCTTTCTGACGGTGAAAGCAGAGTTTAATCCGCGATTACGTTTTGCAATCACGATACCTTCAAAAGCCTGTATTCTTTCGCGCTCGCCTTCTTTTACCTTAACCTGCACAACAACGGTATCACCTGCATTAAACTCAGGAATTTGCTTTAGTTGCTCTGCTTCCAATACATCAATAATATTGCTCATTACCACACCTTAAAATTAAATCGATTCTACTATAAATTCTTTCAGCAGACGTTCCTGCTCTGCGGTTAATTGGTTGCTTTGTAAAAAAGCCTTTAACAAATCAGGTCGTCTTTGCCAGGTTCGTCCCAATGATTGCTTCATTCGCCAGCGATCTATATCGGCATGATTGCCGCCCATTAATACATCCGGCACACAATGCCCGGCCAAGTGTTCAGGCCTGGTAAAATGCGGACAATCCAGCAATCCGTTGCTGTGGGAGTCTTGTCTGGCAGAGCCTTCATCACCCAGTACGCCGGGTAATAAACGGGTTACCGCGTCAATCACTATCAGCGCAGCAAGTTCACCGCCGCTGATAACATAGTCGCCTATTGACCACTCATCATCGCAATCCATTTCAACAAAACGCTCATCAACACCTTCATAGCGTCCTGCAACCAAAATCAATTGTGAAAAACCCAGGGCTTCAGCTAATAAAGCCTGTGTAACCGGCTTACCCTGAGGGCTCAAATAAATCACTTTTGCTGCTTCAGCACCCGCCTGCTTTGCTGCGCAAACCGCATCATGCAGCGGCTGGTATTTCATCACCATGCCCGGGCCGCCGCCATAGGGGCGATCATCGACCGTTTTGTGCCTGTCAGAGGTATAATCCCTCGGATTCCATACACAAAGGCTGGCAATACCCTTATCCAGAGCTCTGCCCGTCACTCCGTAACCGGCAGCCGCAGTCACCATTTCAGGGAATAACGTGACGACATCAAAACGCATGATCGGGATAATCAGGCTATTATTAAAACTCAGGATCCCAATCGACAATCATCTTGCCGGTCTCCAGGTCAATTTTAATGATCGTTTGTCCCTGTAAAAACGGTATAACCCGTTCTCGTTCACCATGAACAATAACCACATCATTTGCACCCGTTTCCAGCAGACTATCGACTACGCCTAAGGAGACTCCTTCAATGGTTTCAACATGCAGACCAATCAGGTCAGACCAGTAATATTCACCTTCAGCGGCTTTCGGCAACTGCTCGGGACTTATAAAAATATCCCAACCCATAAGACCTGCCGCCTGATCCCTGTCATTAATACCGTCCAGTCGGGCAACTATCGCCTTACCCTGCAACATTCCGTCAACAACCTTGATCAGCCTGGAATCGCTATCTTTCTTTAACAACCAGGGTGAAAATCCAAGTATATTTTCCCTGTCATCGGTAAAAGAAAATACCTTAACCCATCCCTTTACGCCAAAAACGCCGGAGACTCTCCCGACTTTTATATAATCTTGCTCTGACAAATCAGTTTATGCAGCGGCTTTTAATGCGTCTTTAATCAACTTTGCTACGCGATCGGATGCCTGCGCACCGTTGGATTTCCAATACTCAACGCGCTCGCTATCCAAGCGTAATCTTTCTTCATTGCCGCGCGCCAGTGGGTTAAAAAACCCGACACGCTCAATATAACGACCATCACGACCGCTTCTGCTATCTGTTACAACAACGTGGTAAAAAGGGCGATTTTTCGCGCCGCCTCTTGAAAGACGAATGGTTACCATCTAATTTCCTCAAAAAAACATTTAGTCATTGTTAATCAAACTATTCTACGCGATTTTCTCTATAAGTGAAGTACAAATTAACAATTTGTATAATTCCTTACTTTTGTTCATCGCAACAAACGCCGGGTAATCAGCCGATCATTACCGTCTCATGCCACGCACGTTATTTTTTATACCGCGCATGATATTAGCCATATTGCCGGACTTTACCTTTTTCATCATTTTCTGCATCATCAGGAATTGCTTTAACATCCGATTGACATCATGCAGTTCCTGACCGCAACCTGCGGCGATCCGCTTTTTCCGATTACCCTTAATCAGGTCGGGATAGCGTCTTTCCTGCTTGGTCATGGAATTAATCACGGCAATCTGACGCGCGAGCATCTTGTCATTAATCTGGTCCTTCATTTCCGATGTCATCTTCACGCCGGGCAATTTATCCAGCATTGAACTGACTCCACCCATACGCTGCATTTCCACTAATTGCTCGCGAAAATCCTCCATATCGAAGCTCTTGCCTTTCTGGATTTTTTTGACCAGTTTTTCGGCTTTTTCCTTATCGACTTTTTGCTCTATCTCTTCAATCAGACCCAGTACATCGCCCATACCGAGGATACGGGAAGCGAGTCGATCAGGATAAAACGGCTCCAACGCGCTGGTTTTTTCGCCGACACCGATAAACTTGATCGGCTTGCCGGTAATATGACGTAT
>SXGU01538100.1_pt1 | contig 74031 bp, 62 predicted proteins | sample 3174531 | NCBI WGS metagenome assembly SXGU01 (sample SAMN11356863, study PRJNA531348) | freshwater metagenome | isolation source: freshwater sample F1-140 | place: China: Fuxian Lake, Yuxi | collected 2017-12-25 | reverse complement strand
TCGCCAATCTTGTGGATGCGTCCGGTGTAAAAGAGGATGCGCTCGGAAACGGTGGTCTTGCCTGCGTCGATGTGTGCGCAGATTCCGAAGTTCCGAAGTTTCGTAAGGTCCTGACTCATGGGTGTAGCCTTTGACTCTGTCGAGAAGTGTGAACGGTTGCAGTGCGGTTGAATGCGGGGAGTGAACTATCACGGCGACCTTGCAAGAGGCGTCGCGAGCGAAACAAGAATGTGGGGTCCGTGCGGAGAGTTTGGACGGGTCGAACTCGCTGTCGCTCGCGAGGAGACGCCGAACTCCGCACCTGTTGCGAGGAGTTTCCTCGCGTCAGGTGGGTTCGTCGTCGTCGTTTGGAGGGTCGTCGTCCATCTTGAAGTTCGAGGCACGGTCGGTCGGGTCAACAGACAAGCATTCCAATCGGTCAATCGATCGGAAATAGTGGAAAGTCCATAAGTGTAGCCAACGCCCTCAGACTGACGCAAGGGTTGTTTTGGCCTTTCGGCCCACCCCGAATTCACGCCATTCGCACGAATGCCTGCTCCGGAACGCGCTCGAGGACGAGCGTTGGCTTCACCTGAGCGAGGAAACGGAGCCCGTCTTGGACGTAGCCGGCAGTGGGTTCGAGGCCTGGCTGGCGGGCGAGAAACCACGCATTGAGCCTCCGCATCGCGAGTTCTCGCGTGTATTTCGCGGCCATGGAGGCCAGCGCCGTGGGGAGGTGTCGCTCTTCAGAACGGGTGGCAAATGCAACATCGAGCTTGCCCGCGCCGCCTTCGACGCGGTAGGTGCTGAGTTCGTCATCTTCTCGAATCGTCTGCACCGAGTCGGCAGGAAACTGCGTTTGTAAGGACTGCGCGTACTCCGCCCGACCGCCTTGCCGATCGATTGCGGCAACGACGCGCACGCCGTTGGCGAGCTCGCGCGCCGATGCGAGTTGCGCCATCACGAGCGACATGTTGAGCGCGCCCTTGTTTCCGAGTCGTTCATACAACTGATTGAACGGGTTTGCGTCGAGCGCCGTCACTCGCAAGGCAGTGATCGCGCAGTTTGCTTTGAGGAGTGCGCGTCGCAGCAGATGCGTTGCAATGCGTGCGTCGCCGAGTTCGATGTTGCAGGGCAGGGGAAGGACATCGCGATACCAAGGCGCATCATCTTCGTGAGGAAGTGTTGCACCAATCGCGCGAAAGTACGCCGCATCATCCGCTGGCACGATGCCTTGCTCGGAAGCGCCAAGCGCCGCGAAGATGCCGCGTTCGAGCAGTCGAAGTGGCTCTTCGCCCTGGAGTTTCAGGTTCTTGGAATCATCAACCGCAATGCGGCGACGACGATCCTTGCCTTTGCGGCAGACGCCGCCTGCGAGCGTGTTCCAGAGATTCGGGGCCAGCGGCGTGAAGAGCGAAGCCGGAACCCGAAACGCGCACATCCCGACGCACAACGGACCGAGGAGTGGCCCGTACCCGGCCTCGTCAATGCCGACATACAGCACTTGCTCCGTCGATGTGGGCTGCGGTGCATGCAGTGCGGGAGCGAGTTCGGCGTCGACGGAGGACATTGCGCTCGCGCAGACTACACGGTTTTCGCAGTGTTTTCGCGCGCCTCGGTTGCGCGAGTCGTCGATTGAATCCACCCGCCTGCGACGATCGTTTCGGCGCCTCCAGCATCGGTGGCGTAGCAGACAACCGCTTGACCTGGAGCAACTCCCGCCTCGCTCTCAAGAAAGCGCACGTCCATCCTGCCGTCTTGCGTCGCGCGCATCGATGCGGGAATCGCTCGCCCGTGCGCACGAACCTGCGCGCCGACCGAGACCCATTCCGTCGAAGGCTTGGCGTACCAAACGCAATCTGTCGCGAGCACAGCCTGCACCTCCAACGCTTCGCGCGGACCAACGGTCACGGTGTTGCGCGTCGCATCTTTATCGATGACATACAGCGGAATCGACACCGCGCTCGTCGTTGGAACATGCAGCCCACGCCGCTGCCCAATCGTGAATCGTTGATGCCCCGCATGCCGACCAACCGTCTCGCCAGCTGTGTTCACGATCTCGCCATCAGCGAACGGCGCACTGCGGCGACCTTCGAGGAAGGATGCGTAGTCTTCTGGAACGAAACAGATTTCTTGCGAGTCCGGTTTGTCAAAGACGCGAAGTCCGTGCGATTGCGCGATGGCGCGCACTTGCGACTTTTCCATTCCACCGATCGGAAGCAGCATCTTTTCGACGGCATCCGCGCCGATGCCGAAGAGCACATAGGACTGATCTTTGGCACGATCAACGCCTCGGCTCAGTCGTGCCGGCGATCCTGCGTGCCTCGCGACCTGCGCGTAGTGACCCGTTGCGACTGCTTCACATCCGAGTTGCGCGGCGTACTCCCGCAGGCGCCCGAACTTCAGCCAATCATTGCAACGCACGCACGGATTCGGTGTGCGCCCTTCTTCATATTCCTGCGCGAAGTACTCGATGATCCGACCGAAGTCCTTCTTGAAGTTCACGACATAGAAGGGGATGTTCAGTTGCGCTGCAACTAAGCGCGCGTCCTCGGAGTCATTGATCGAGCAACACCCCTGATGACCAATGCGCGCGGGTTTCGCGGCGCACGCCGTCACAGACAGCGGTGCATCGAGCGTTTCACCCGGCGACCCAAGGCGCATGAAACAACCAACAACCTCATGCCCGGCTTCGGTCAAGAGCACTGCAGCGACCGAGCTATCGACGCCGCCAGACATTGCGAGGAGAACTTTCACGCGCGGGTTCCGTCGTTTCGGAGTCGCTGCGCACCACGCGCTGTTACGCGATCGTCACAGCAGGGCACGCATAGACATCTTGAATGGCATGGAGCAGCGCAACGCCATCCTGCATGGACTTCTGGAAGGCCTTTCGACCGCTGATCAGACCGATGCCGCCGGCACGCTTATTGATGACAGCGGTGCGGACCGCATCGGCGAGATCGTTCGCGCCGCTCGGTCCACCCGAGTTGATGAGCCCGTTTCGCCCGCAGTAGCAATTGAGCACTTGGTAGCGACAAAGGTCAATCGGGTGATCCGTGCAGAGGTCGGTGTACATGCGCTTGTCGAGCTTGCCGTAGCTCGAATCGCCCGTGTTCAACGCGGTGAACCCACCGTTCAACTCCGGGAGCTTTTGCTTGATGATGTCGGCTTTAATCGTGACGCCGAGATGATTCGCCTGACCCGTCAAGTCTGCCGCGACATGGAAGTCCTTGCCATCCCGCTTGAATGCATTGTTGCGGAGGTAGCACCACAACACGGTGGCCATCCCAAGTTCATGCGCTTCCTCAAAGGCTTGCGACACTTCGATAATCTGGCGATCGGCGTTGTCGCTGCCGAAGTAGATCGTTGCACCAACAGCCACGGCGCCGAGATTCCATGCTTCTCGTACGGATCCGAACATGATCTCGTCGAACTTGTTGGGGTAAGTCAGGAGTTCGTTGTGATTGAGCTTCACCAAAAACGGGATCTTGTGCGCGTAGCGGCGCGAGCAACTCGCGAGAACACCGAAGGTCGTGGCGACTGCATTGCATCCGCCTTCCATCGCGAGCTTGATGATGTTCTCGCCATCGAAGTAGATGGGGTTCTTCGCAAAGCTCGCGCCAGCGGAGTGTTCGATGCCCTGATCGACGGGGAGAATGGACAGGTATCCCGTGCCGCCGAGTCGCCCATGAGAGAGCATCGCCTGCAAACTGCGAAGGACCTTTGGGCTCCGATCTGACGGCGCGAAGATACGGTCGACAAAGTCTGCCCCCGGTGCATGCAGGATGTCTTTCGACACCTTCGCTTGGTGAGAGAGCAGGGAGTCGGCATCGCTGCCGAGAATCTTCGAAATCGAGTCGAGCGTGACCATAGAAGCGCGGAGTCTAGCAAGCACACCGCGCGAACGCGGTGGGCGTACCCGCGGCTTTAGCCCCGTCGCTTCGGCTTCGCTGCACGGAGGGCGTCCTGTTCGCGCCGGTGCTCCTCGGCAGAGGCGAAATCCTCGCCGAAACGGACGAGGCGGAGCGAGTTGGCGATCACGAAGATGTACGCCGCGGCCTGATAGAACGGGGTCACCCAAATGTAGAGCCGACCGGTTGCCGCAAGCGCGAGGCCGACGAGGGCAAGCAGGATGGAGACCGTGATGTTTTGCACGATGACGCCGCGTGCTTTGCGAGCAAGTTCAAGAAGGAACGGGATGTTGCGCAGGTCGTCATTCATGAGTGCGACGCCAGCGCTGTTGGTTGCGATGTCGGAACCAGAGAGTCCCATCGCCACGCCGACATCCGCGGTGGCGAGGATCGGACCATCGTTGATGCCGTCGCCCACCACGAGCGTGCGGTGCCCCTTGCGAATGAGGTACTTCAGTTCCTCGTGCTTTTCTTCGGGCAAGCACTCGGCTTCAATTGCGTCCACGCCCACGGACTGCCCAACGCGCTTGGCGACTTGCAGGCGATCGCCTGTAAACATCACCACGCGTCGAACACCGATCGCGCGGAGTTGCGAAATCGTCTCGTTCGCGTTGCGTCGAAGTTTGTCTTCAAGGCCCACCGCGCCGAGATAGCGACCGGCCAGCATCACATGGACGCTCGACATGCCGTCGATGCTGCTCTCGACGCCTTGCACGGATTCCGTGATCGATGGGTTGATTTCGCAGAGCCACGCGCCACGACCGGCGTGAAGTTCACCTGCAGCGGTGCGAGCGATCACGCCGCGGCCGTGCATTTCTCGGTACTCCGTGATGGTCGCTGGCACGATGCGAGCCCGCTCGGCGGTTTCAAGAATCGATCGCGCGAGAGGGTGATTCGAGGACTGCTCCGCATCAGCGGCGCACTGCAGGAGGAGCGCTCCATCGACGCCGGGGGCGGGCACGAGTCGGCTCACGGCGAACTTTCCGGTCGTGAGCGTGCCGGTCTTATCCATCACGACCGTGTCGATCGTCGCGGCAGATTCAAGCGTGCGAGTCTGCTTGATCATCACACCCAAGCGCGCGGCAGCCGCGAACGCTGCGACCATTGCCGTCGGATACGCGATAAGGAGCGCGCCAGGCGCAGTGACCACGAGAACCGTGATCGCGCGTTCCGCTGCGCTCGCGCGGGTGGCCGCATCGCTTGATTTCGCAGTGAAGAACCACACTGCGAGGGCGACCATGAGCACGACGGGAACATAGTAACCCGCGAGTTTCTCGATGAGTTCTTGCTTGCGACCCTTCGCGCTTTCGGCTTCGCGGATGAGTTTCTCGACCTTACCGATCGTTGTCTCGCCCTTCACCGCGGTCACTTCGATATCGATGACGCCAGTCAGGTTGGTGGTACCCGCGTAGACCTTCGACCCAAACTGCACTTCGATCGGGACGGCTTCGCCGGTGAGCGATGCTTGGTTGATGTTGGAATCACCGCTCTTGATGATGCCGTCTGCGGGAAGATTCTCGCCAGGTCGAACGCGAACGATCATGCCGACGCGGACTTGTCCAAGCGAGACTTGCTGCTCGTTACCCGCTGCGTCCACGAGTCTCGCGACATCCGGCGTAAGTTCGACGAGGTTACGGATTGCGCGCTGCGCGCCCCACGCGGTTCGCGAAAGCACGAGCTCGCTGAACCACAAGAAGAATGCGAGGAAACCAGCGGCGAGGTAGAGCTCGTTCGCGATCGCGGCAAAGACTGCAAGCGTGGCGAGCGAATCACCGCCGGCCCGACCTTCGCGTAACTCGCCCCACGCTCCCTTGGCAAGAGGAACCACCAAGATGGCTGCGCCGAGAAGCGCAGGGAGATTGCTGACGGTTTGCTCGATGCCGAACACGCTTGCGAGCCAAGCGGCGAAGAGCAGCATCGCGCCAACGAGCGCGAAGAAGAGTTTGCGCTCCAATCGGACAGCAGTGGCTTCGGTGTCCGCAGGGGAGGTGCGAGCATCCATCGGTTTCGCGGCGAGTTGGCTCATCGTGCAGTACGGCGTAGGACCTGCGCCGGTCGAAGCGACCTAGAGGCGCATGAAGTGAGAAGTGACTTGAAAGCGTACCAAACTATGCATGCAGAGTCTTCGCTGCTGCGGCGGTATCCTTGGCTTTATGAGGCAAGCGCCAAGTTCATCACGGGAACGCGTGTTCATCGCCGGAGATGGGCAAATGTCGCTCGTCCTTGCGGATGTCCTCGCGTTTCATGGACATGAGGTCACGATTTGGTCGCCCTTTCCGGCGGTCGCAGAGGAACTGAAGAGCACGCGGCAGAGCGCGCGCCTGCCCGGATTTCGGCTGCTCGACGGTATCTCCGTGGTGTCGGACGCGTGCGCGTTTGAGCGTGCGACGATCGTCGTGAATGCGCTCCCGACGCAGTACATTCGGCCGACCTTTCGCACACTTGCGGCACATCTGCCGAGTGCGGTCGGCATCGTCTGCGTCGCCAAGGGAATTGAGGTCGGGACATTCGAGCGTCCAAGTGAGATTTTGCACGGCGTGACCCAAGGGCGTTCGCCGATTGCTGCGCTCTCCGGTCCAACGATTGCAACGGAACTTGCGCGACGCTTACCCGCAGTCATGCTCGCAGCGTCAACAGATTCGGAGTTGCGCGCGAAGACCGCTCAACTCTTCACAAGTCCGTGGACTCGCATCTATCAATCCGATGATCCAGTTGGCGTTGAACTTGCTGGTGCGTGCAAGAATGTGATCGCGATCGCAGCGGGGCTGATTGACGGGTTGGAACTTGGGAGCAATGCGAAGAGCGCCTTACTTGCGCGCGGGCTCTCCGAAATCGCGCGGGTCGGCGTCGCGCTCGGGGGGAAGTTGGAAACTTTCTTTGGTGTTGCAGGCGTGGGCGATCTCGCGACAACCTGTTTTTCACCCGATGGGCGCAATCGCCGCTTCGGAGAACGACTTGCGCGCGAGACGCTGAAGAGCGGAAACGCGTCGGACGCTGTGCAGCGCGTCCTCGCGGAGAGTGCGAGCGTCGTGGAGGGCGTTCCAACCTGTCAGGCGCTTGTCGCCCTCGCTCGCGAGCGACAGTTTGAGATACCCATCATGGAGGCGGTGCACGGCATTCTCTTTGAGCGACTCGCTCCGAAGGACGCGATTGCAGCGCTTATGTCACGCGCAGCATCCTCCGAGCGCGTCGGGTGAGAAACTCCTGCGGTACACCCGAGTAGAACGAGCGCCATTCGATTGCCCTCGACGCGCTGCGCCCGCCATCCATGCAAGAGTCGCTCGTTGGCGGCGCGATTAACCGGAGCTCACTCGTCTTCGCCAAAGTCTGCATCGATGAGCGCGAGCAGGGCCGCGAGCGTCGGAACCTCATCGGCCCCGATTGCGGTGATTTCGATCTCGGATCCGCAAGTTCCCGCGAGCATCAGCATCTGCAGGATGGACTTTCCATCTACGGCTTCCTCGCTGTCGCATCTTCGTACCGAGACATTGGATTCAAACTGCATCGCCGCTTCGACAAATGCCATCGCGGGTCGCGCGTGGAGACCAAGTCGATTGCGGATTGTGGTGATCGCGCGTTGCAAGGTGGGGGGTGAAGGAGACGAGGGTTGATGGACAGCTCGATGACCGTGACAGGCGAGGGCGCAGGTCGAACGATCCGCGGTGCATGCAGCGCGTCGCTTCGAACGCCAGTCGACGATTGCTAGTGACCTGCGTCCGCTTCGTCGAGAATCGTGAGCACATCCTCAACCGTCGTGGCCTGGCGAAGGAACTTTCGGAATTGATCCTTCGACAACTGCGAGTAGATCGATTGGATCGCTGCGAGGTGGAGCTCTGGGCTCTCTTCAGGGGAGATGAGCAGAAAGATCGCGTGCACCGGTTGTTTGTCGATCGAATGAAACTCGACACCGGTCTTTGACACGCCGATCGCGACAAAGGGGCGCTTCACACTCTTGTGCTTTGCGTGTGGGGTTGCCACACCCTTGCCAAGTCCCGTGGAACCTTTCTTCTCGCGATCGATGATCGACTTGGCAAAGCTCGCCTTCATCTGCGGCGAGACCTTCCCGGCGGCCACCAGCGCAGTCAGAAGTTCGTGAATGGCATCGTCGCGCTTCTCGGCGACGAGCGCTGGCACAATCGCTTTTTCTGCGACGACTTCGCGCAGCTTCATCGGTTCCATCTTTGCAGTTGGCATGGCTTGAACTTCTCGAGTTAGTGCTTTTTGTTGCGGACGCGTTCTTTCCAATCGACGATGACGCGCGCTTCCTTGTCGGAGGCAGCATCGATCGCAGCGTAGAGATCTGGATCACGAGCGTTCACGATGAAGTCTTCATGATGTTCGACATCCACAATGAACTCAACGTGGTAGCCGTTATGTTCCTTTTCGATCACGATATCGATGCCGAGCACGCGGTCGAAATACTTCGTGAGTCGTTCCGCCTTCTTCTTGGCATACGCATCGATTGCCTCAGTGACTTCGATGTGCTTGCCTTTGACATTGATCTGCATAAGAAAAATTGCCTTACAGGGTCCTTGGTAAAAACGCGGCGTCGGCACATTGCATCCGTCCGCGCGCGGATCGGGATTGTACGCCCTTGCACCACGCGCTAGGAGCCTCGGAATTCGGGAGAAAACCTCAGCGCAAGACTTGAGGAGTGACTTGCGCGGTCGCGTCGGTAGTTCCGCGTCGGTATCGGACGCCGACCGCCATCCCCACGCGAAGTTTCGCGCATGCCATCTGGAGTTCAATCAGGCTCCGCACCGGTTCCTCTGCAACCTCGATGATCACATCGCCCACGCGTAGCCCGGCTGCTTCCGCTGCACTGCCCTTGAGGAATCGCACGATGCGCGCGCCATCTCCGGTGTCTTCAGTCTGCACGCCGAGCGCCGCGTCACCGCGCTGCACGGTGTCATCAATCGTTCCTCGCGCGATCACCCACTTCCGCCAGTGTTGTTCGATCGTGTTGAGCGGTTCGTGGAACGCACGCTCAAGCGCGGTGACGCCGGATGCATCGAGGTCGTAGGTGAGGATGTACTCGGCAAAGAATGTTTCGCACTTCTTCTCGCGCGCGAGGAATTCGAAGATCGAACGCACCTCGGGATACAGCCGTTCAGCGTCGTCCATGAAGGTCTTCGCGCTCATCGCGAACAGGCTGCGCCAAGACTGCGCCGTGCCAGATTTCACTTGCTTGCGCGCGAAATTGTGCCGCATGTTTGGTCGAAAGGTGAACTTGCCTGCCGCGTCGCGGTCGTAATCTTCATAGAGGCTCGCAAGTCCTTCCTGCATCCAGATGGGATGTCGTTGTCCGCTCCGTTCCATGAACGCGAAGTGCATGAGATGCACGAACTCATGTTGGAGGCTGCCGCCTGTGTCTCGCGTGACGAGTCGTCGCGAGCCATGCTCGTACATGCCGCGAACCGCTTCATTCGAGAGATACTTCGATGCGTCCGCTTCACGCAAAACTGCGATGAGGACCTCTTGCCTCGGCATCTCGCCGAAGTACGCGCTCGCGAGGTGGTCGGCGAGTTGATCGAGCATGAGTCGCATGCGCGCGTGCGAAGTTTCAGAGAGTGTGGTCGCGTACCACAACCCGTGCGCGGCATCGTGCTCGTAGCGATAGCGATCGCCGTGCGCTTGCTTGAACGACTCAAGCGCCGCTGGCGTCCTCGCCGGCCGTTCCCGCGATTTCTGCGGTACCGACGCAGCAGCTTCGAGGATGGCGGTGTAGGTCGCGTGACTCCGCACTGGCTCGAGGTCTGGGTCAGACTCGAGCAGATTGAAGTCGCGAAATCCGGCTTTCACGCTCGCGAGCAGTTGTTCTGCAGCGAGGTCGAGCTTCCCCAGTTGCGCGAGCGCGCACGCGTCGTTGTACAGCAGCGTTGTGTCCGCGGGGTTTGCGCGGAGCGCGGCGGTGATGCGCGTGTGCGCTTCGTCCCAACGGCGCGCGAGGAGCAATCGCTCAATCGTCGGTTGCTGCGCCGTTGCGGATGACGGGGGCGGGGCTGCGTGCAGCGCGCCGACTCCAAGTAGAACGCACGCAAGGAGGATGGCGCAACGCAGCGACACGATTCCCATCCTACGAGGAGAGCCCTGCGTCGCGTGGGTTCATTTTCGCGAATTCCTTGCGATCCAAAGCGCAACGGCTTCGGGGTACGTCACACACTCCTCCGCGAACACGCGATCCGCGAGCGATTGTGGCGTGTCGTGTGCGAGGACCGGCACGCGTCGCTGGAAGAGCGTTTCGCCGTGGTCGTACTCATCATCGACGAGGTGCACTGTGCAACCGCTCTCGGCGCGGCCTTCCTCGAGGACTTTGGAATGCACATGCAAACCAAACATACCGACGCCTCCAAAGTCTGGCAGGAGAGCAGGGTGGATGTTGAGCACGCGCCCCTTCCACCGGGTGCCGACGCGGAACTTTCTGAGATAGCCAGCGAGGCAAACGAGGTCGATTCGTGCGGCATCGAGGGCGTGATCAATTGCGTCATCGAGTTTGGGATCGTCACGGGGGATGATGGTGACCTCGAGCCCCGCGCGTTCACAGAGCGCAACGCCAGGATGACTTGGATTGTGCGCGAGGATGAGCGCTGTCGTTGCGCTGGGTCGGCCCTCAGCAAAGGCTCGCGCGAGATTCAATGCCGAGCGACCGCCTCCGGAGAGAAGCAGCGCGACGCGCGGCGAAGTCGGAGCGGAGTTCGCAGTTGTCATATCAATGGGGTTTCGGCCCGGAAGCCGCGATGGGCATCGATGGCGGTGATCGGAAGGGGATCGGCTTTCCAGCGGCGTTCGTCGCGACCATCGTCACGGTTGCCGTGGTCACATTGATCGCGTCGCCAGTCGTAAATCGTTCCGCCTCCACGCGCACTTCAACCGTGACGCTCGTGGTTCCAAAGCGGGAAACCCGTGTCCAACATGTCACCATGTCACCCATCCAGACGGGCGCTTGAAACTCGATCTTTTCAATCGCGACGGTGAGCCATCGATGGACGCCGTGGCGCCGAGCTTCGACATAACTCGCCTGATCGATCATCGACATGATTACGCCGCCGAACACCGAGCCTTGGTGATTGCCATCACTCGGCTGGGTGATACTGCGGAGCGCGAGGGACCAAGGGGTTTCAGGATCGGCAGGCATGCGTGCGCATCATCGGGCGAATAACGCGCCTTCGCAACCGCGCAGGCTTGGCTGCTTCCCGGTGAAGTGCAGTTGTTCTCGGAATTGCTGAACCAAATCCACCTTCGCGCCGATCTTCTCCACACGCGCCCTCGGCGCGGTGCTCTCTGCCATGCCAACCGTCAGCATCATCATCCCGAATTTCAACAACGGTCGCGCCAACGCACATGATGGCGCGCGTGATTTTCTCGGCGCACTTCTGACGAGTCTCGAATCAACGCTCGCGACGGAAACCGTGTCGTATGAGATTCTCGTCGCTGATGACGGCTCGACCGATGACAGCCTCGCAACCGCTCGTGCGTGGGTGCAGAAGTGCCACAGCGACGGTCGACCGTTTCTCCGCTTGATCGAACTCGCGCATTGCGGAGTGCTCTCGACCGTGCTCAATCGTCTCCTCGCCGAAGCGAAGGGCAAGTATGTCGCGCGGCTCGACGGCGACATCGTGCTCAAGACGCGCGATTGGTTGACGGCGCTTGTCGCGCACTTTGAGAGTGATGCCAAGATTGGCGTCGTGACCGGCGTGCAACTTCTCTCAAACGGCAAGGTGCACGCGTTTGGCGACGACCTCTTTGGTCCTCGCGGGTATCGACACATCGGCCGCGGAGTGCCGATCGGAGCGCTGCCTGCCACGCTCGAAGTTGATCACGCGATGGGTTGCTTCTACTGCACGCGGCGTGAAGTCGAAGCAACCGCAGGCATCTACGACGAGTCGTTTCTTCGTGGGCAAACGGAGGAGTACGGCGTGCGGGTTCGCAAGGCTGGATGGAAGGTCATCGCGACCAAAGCCATCGCGTTCGAACACTGGCACATGGAACGACATCGTCGGGCGAACGCAGCTGACGCCTCGATTGCTTTGGATGGCATGTTGGAACGCTTTCGCGCGAAGCATGGCTTCGATCGACTCGCACCGGATCTCGAGGAAGTGCTTGCGTCCGCGCGCGGAACGCCGATGCTCTGGCGCGACTCGAAGATCGGGACTATCGAGATTTCAACCTACCAAGCAGCCCAACTCTCCAATGACCGAAGGTTGCAAGCGCGGCTTGCGGAAGAAATCGCCGCTGCGGTTCGCGTGACAAAGGCGCGAGGCGCGAGCGAACTCCTTCTCATCGGATGCGGAGTTGGCCTTCTCCCTCGAGCGCTCGCCACGAAGGGGGTGCGCTGCACTGCGGTAGAGCAGGAGGGCGAGGCCTGCGAACTCGCGAAGACATTGCTGGGTGCCGCGAGCCACTTTGTTCGCGCGGTCGAGGACTTTGCGTCGCTGCCCTTCGAGGATGCATCGCAACACTGCGTGCTCGTGACGGGCGTGCTCGAGAGATTCTGGAATCCCGTCGGTTTTCTGCGAGAGCTCCAGCGTGTTCTCGCGCCCGATGGACTGCTCACCATTCGGACTGAAGTGCGCCCCGATGATGTGTGGGAGGGCGACGCTGCTGCCGATGAGATGCATCGCTTCACCGTTACGGAGTTGCGCGATCTCCTGCAGCATGTTGGTCGATTCGCACTCGTCGGCGAGGCGCAGTACTTTGAAATCTCCGGCACGCTTGAAGTCGCACTCACGCATGGCGCGTCGACGAAGGGTCGCGGCTACTTCAGTTCCGGACCTTCGAGAGCCGCTTCGGCTTCGTCGCAGGTGCCGGTGCAACACCCCGCCGCGCCAGCAGTGGTTTGAGCCACTTCGCAGTCCACGAAGTTGGGTGCATCGCGACTTCTTCGGGTGTTCCTGCGCAGACGATCTGCCCACCGCGGTCGCCGCCTTCCGGTCCAAGATCGATGATCCAATCGGCGCACTTGATGACATCGAGATGATGCTCAATGATGACAAGCGTGTTGCCAGCATCAGCGAGGCGGCTCAGCACGGTGAGAAGTCGATCGACATCCGCGAAGTGCAATCCGGTCGTCGGTTCGTCAAGGATGTAGAGCGTCCGTCCGCCGGTGGCAGCGGTGCCGAGCTCCGTCGCAAGCTTGATGCGCTGCGCCTCGCCGCCAGAGAGTGTGGTCGATGCTTGGCCGAGTTCGAGGTACCCAAGTCCAACATCGTTCAGGCATGCGAGCATCTTGGCTGTTCGCGGGTGCGCTTCGAAGAACGACACCGCATCCTCGATGGTGGTTGCGAGGAGATCCGCGATGTTTTTCCCTTTGAACTTGATCTCAAGCGTCTCGTGCGAGTACCGCTTGCCGCTGCAGACTTCGCACGCCACAAACACATCGGGCAGGAAGTGCATCTCAATGCGCTTCACGCCTTGACCCTGGCACGCTTCGCAACGACCGCCCTTGACATTGAAGGAGAATCGACCAGGTTCGTAGCCTCGGATTTTCGACTCCGGAAGCATGGCCCAGATCTTCCGGATGTCGTCGAAAATGCCTGTGTATGTCGCAGGATTGGATCGAGGTGTGCGCCCGATGGGGGCTTGGTCCACCTCGACAATGCGATCAATCGCGCCAATGCCCGTCACGGTCGAATGCGCGCCTGGTGTCTCTTGGCCTTGCGAGAGTGAGCGCTGGAGTGCCTTGCGCAGGATGTCGTTGACGAGCGTAGATTTTCCGCTTCCTGAAACGCCCGTGACGCAAATGATGCCGCCGAGTGGAAAGACTGCGTCGACGGACTGCAGATTGTTGGCTCGCGCTCCTTTGACGGTGATCGCGCGATCAACCGAAAGAGCTCGGCGCTTTTCAGGAATGGGAATGACGCGACGAAGCGCGAGGTAGTCGCCCGTCAGACTTGTGGGGTGGAGCGCGACCTCGTCCGGCTTGCCCTGCGCGACGACTTCGCCGCCGTGGCGGCCAGGCCCCGGGCCGATGTCGACGAGCCAGTCGGCAGAGCGGATGACATCTTCGTCATGCTCGACAACGAGCACGGAGTTCCCGAGGTGACAGAGGTTGCGGAGTGTGCGAAGCAGTCGATCGTTGTCGCGTTGATGGAGGCCGATCGTGGGCTCATCGAGGACATAGCACACACCAACGAGACCACTTCCAACTTGCGTCGCGAGTCGAATGCGCTGGGCTTCGCCGCCGCTCAGTGTCGCGCTTCGGCGGTCGAGCGAGAGGTATTCAAGACCGACCGACGCGAGAAAGCCGAGTCTCGCATGCACTTCCTTGAGAATCGGCGCGGCGATTGCCTGCTGTTCGGTCGTGAGTGAAAGCGTGCTAAAAAATCCGATCGCGCGAGTGACGGTAAGCGCGGCCACATCCGCGATCGAAAGCGCGAGTGCGCCGCTGTGGAGTTGCACCGCGAGCGCTTCCTTGCGGAGGCGTTTTCCGTTGCAAGCCGGGCATTCCGCGCTGCTCATGAAGGTGTGCAGGCGCTCTTTGACCGCGTCACTCTCCGTTTCGTTGTAGCGCTCGCGCAGGCTCGGGAGCACGCCGGCAAACTTGAAGCCGAGTTCCTTTCGGCGTTCACCAGTCCCATGGAGCAGTGTGGTCCGTTGCGACTCGGTGAGTTTGGAATACACCGTCGCAGGATCGATGCCGAGCGCCTTGAGCACGACGCGCATTTGTCGCGCGTAGCGATTGTTCATCCGTGGACCGTTCTTCAGAAACGGCGCGAATGCTTTGAGTGCGACAGCACTCTGGTCAGGCACGACGAGGGCTTCGGAAAACTCGTTCACGGTTCCAAGCCCGGCACACGCAGGACATGCACCGTGCGGTGAGTTGAATGAGAACAACCGAGGCGCGAGCTCGTCGATCGCGCACTCAGCGTGGGTCGAGCACGCGAGCTTTTCACTAAAGCGATGCTCGATCCATCCATCGATTGCGGCCGCGTCTTCGATCAAGACCGTGAGCGATCCTTGCGCAAGGCGAAGAGCCGTCTCGACACTCTCCGTAACTCTCTGACGACTCGGCGCCTCAATCGCGATGCGGTCCACGACGGCATCGATGTCGTGCATCTCATACCGACCGAGAGCGAGCGGATTCTCGCCGCCGATCTTCAGCGTCTCACGGATGTCGATCACCTTGCCGTTCACGCGGGCTCGGACAAGTCCTTGCTTCTGAAGCGACTCGAGTACATCCTTGTGAAAGCCCTTCTTTCCGCGAATCACGCACGCGCAGAGCATGGCGCGCTTGCCGGGAAACTTCGCGAGCAGATTGGTGACGATCTGGCTCGCACTGGTCGCTTGGATGGGATTTCCGCACCGATGGGTCTTCTTTCCGCGGACTTCTTCATGCCAGCAGGTCGGAGAGCCGCACCGCGCGTAGAGCAAGCGGAGGTAGTCCCAGATTTCCGTCGTCGTCGCGACCGTCGAGCGGGGGGAATGGCCACCACTGCGCTGTTCGATCGCGATGGTGGGAGGCAAGCCCTCGATCGACTCGACATCTGGCTTTCCCATCTGATCGAGGAATTGCCGCGCGTAGGAGGAGAGCGACTCCATGTACTTGCGCTGACCTTCCGCGAAGATTGTGTCGAAGGCGAGAGAACTCTTCCCCGAACCGCTCACGCCCGTAATGACGACGAACTGATCGCGCGGCAGGGAGACCGAGATGCCTTTGAGGTTGTGTTCGCGGGCGCCGGTGACTCGAATGACACGCGCGGAAGGCGGGGGGGTGGCGGCAGACATGCGGAGCGGATGGTAGGGGGAGGAGCGAGGTCATTCGTGCTCGCGCGGCGCGGTTCTCAACCACTTCTGATGCGCTTGCGTGCCCTGCGTGCGGGTTTTTGTGCGGGTTTGCTTCCAGATTGGAATACTTCGTGCAGACTTAGCCTCAATTGCGACGAACAAGGGAGTGTCCCTCCGCGTTTTCTTCGTGACACATCCCATCAGTTTCCTGTTTGGTTTCCTGCCGATCGTTTTCTCGTATGAGCGTCGCATCGCGTCCAATCATCCATCCAACGCACGGTTACGCCCTTGGGTATTCCTTGGGTGCGGCCTTGGACTGCCCAACGCATCCGAGCTACGCGATGCGAGGCGGCGCATCGGTTGTCTGGTCGTGGACCGGGGCATCAACGATGTGTGCGGTTCGCACGAACACGACACTTACGACGAAGCCAGTCACGAACAACATTCCATCAGACGGAACCCAGGGTTCGAACAACAGTTCGAGCCCTGTTGCTTTACAGCCATCCTCGACGGTCCCGCCGACCATCGCCCTGAACAGCGCCGAGTGGCGCGCGGTTGAGGCTCGCGCCTCCCGTCTGCGGTTTGGCCCGCGCTAACTCTTCCACTTTTTCTTCCGTGCCCGTGACCCAGGTTTTCCGGCTTCGGTGCGCTGTTGTGTTTCCTGCTTCTTCTTGGCGATGCCGCGGCGGGTCATGGCAGGAAGGGACTCCACTAATTGCACGTCGTCGCGCAGTCGCGCGGCCGTTTCGAAGTCGAGTCGTTCGGCCGCTTCGAGCATCGACGCGCGAAGCTCATCGAGCAGTCGCTCGCGGTCCGCAGTGAGCTCCTCCGGCGTCGATGGAGCACCGTCGTCTTCGTCGAAGTCCTCGTGGTGCTCGCTCTCCTGCATGCGTCGCTTGGCAGCGCGACCGGCTGCAAGTTCTTGCGCAATGCCTGAACGGATCGCCTTCTCAATCGTCTTCGGCGTGAGGTTGTGCTCTTTGTTGTACGCGAGCTGTTTCTGTCGGCGGCGTTCGACTTCCGTGATCGCGCGTTGCATGCTCTCGGTCATGGCATCGGCGTAGAGGATCGCGTTGGCGTTGGCGTGCCGCGCCGCGCGACCCATGGTTTGAATGAGTGAGGATTGGCTGCGGAGGAAGCCTTCTTTGTCCGCGTCGAGAATGCACACGAGCGAGACCTCGGGCAGATCGAGTCCTTCGCGCAAGAGATTGACGCCCACGAGGACATCGAAGGCGCCCTCGCGCAAGTCGCGCAGGAGTTCGAGTCGTTCGAGCGTCTCAATCTCGCTGTGGAGATAGCGCACGCGAAGCCCTTGCGCGTCGAGGTAGGTCGTCAATTCTTCGCACAATCGCTTGGTGAGCGCGGTGACGAGCGTGCGTTCGCCTCGATCCGCGCGTTTGCGGCACTCGATGAGCAAGTCAGGCACCTGATTGCGAGCGGCGCGCACTTCGATGGGCGGATCAACGAGGCCTGTGGGACGGATGACTTGTTCCACAACCACGCCATTGGTGAGTTCAAGTTCCCACGGCGCTGGCGTCGCGCTCACGAAGATCGTCTGTGGGCATATCTCGCAGAACTCATCGAACTTCAATGGTCGATTGTCGAGCGCACTTGGTAGTCGGAATCCATGATCGACCAAGGTTTGTTTGCGCGCGCGATCGCCAAAGTACATGCCGCGAATCTGCGGCATCGTGACATGTGACTCATCTACAACGACGAGCCAATCGTCGGGCGTTCGATTGGGCACCGCGCGGAAGTAATCGAGCAGCGTCCATGCGCGTTCGCCCGCGGCGCGGCCATCAAAGTGTCGCGAGTAATTCTCAATGCCGTTGCAGAATCCAACCTCCGCGAGCATCTCAAGGTCATGCTTGGTTCGCGCGATGAGCCGCTGTGCTTCAAGGAGTTTGCCTTCGCTGCGAAGCGCGAGGACTTGTGCGTCGAGCTCCGCGCGAATCGAAGCGAGCGCCGCGTGTTTGCGCTCTTCCGGCATCACATAGTGCACCGCGGGGAATAGAAACGCGCGTGTCTCGTCCGCAAGGTGTTCGCCCGTGAGTGGCGCGAAGAGTTGGATGGAATCGATGACATCGCCAAAGAAGTCAATGCGGATTGCGTGCTGCTCGGAGGCTGGATAGATCTCGATGCAATCTCCACGCACTCGGTAGGTGCCGCGGGTTGGATCGATGTCGTCTCGCTTGTATTGCATCGAGGAGAGTTGCAGCAAGAACGCGCGCCGTTCAAGGTGCATACCTCGTTCGATCATGACCACTCGATTGCGAAACTCGTCTGGCGAACCCAGTCCGTAGAGGCACGAAACGCTCGCGACGATGATGCAGTCCTCACGGCTGACGAGATTGCTCGTTGCCGCGAGGCGGAGTCGATCGAGATCCTCGTTGCGCTGCGTCTCCTTCTCGATATAGATGTCCCGAGACGGGATGTACGCCTCAGGTTGGTAGTAGTCGTAAAAACTCACGAAGTAACTCACCGCGTTGTGCGGGAAGAGTTCCTTCATCTCTTCATAGAGCTGCGCGGCGAGGGTCTTATTGTGGCTCACGAGCAGCGTAGGTCGACCGGTGCGCGCGATCACATTGGCGATGGTGAAGGTCTTGCCCGTGCCAGTTGCTCCAAGCAAGACTTGGTGACGCCGCCCGTCCGTCACGCCTTTGGCGAGTTCATCGATCGCCGTCGGTTGATCGCCCTTGGGTTGAAATGGTGAGACGAGCTCAAATGGCATCGGTGCACTCATGGTAGGGAAGCGATGAGAGCCGCGCCTCGCGGCAAACTGCGCGCGAGCGCTCAACTACGCGGCGAGTAACTGGCGAACGCTCCGCTTCATCAAGCCCAGCGCGGCGGGGAGGGCTGCGAGCAGCGCGACGGTGATCAACACAGCACCCCCAAGCGCGATGGGTTTCCACGGCGCGTAGAGCGGAAGATCGAGTCCCGCGAAGTCGTGATAGAAGCCGGCGCCCATGTACGCGAGCGAGAGGCCAAGCAGCGTGCCTGCGACGAGGGCTCCGATCGCAACCACTGTCGTCTCCGCAAGGATGAGACGGAGCAGCAGTCCCGGACTTCCGCCAATGGCTCGAAGCACCGCAAACTCTTTCGAGCGCGCTTGCACGCCTGCTGCGACCACGCTACTCACGCCCAATGACGCGAGGAGCAGCGCCGAAAACGCTACGGCCATCGACAACCCAAGTACCGCGCCCCCGATTTCCTCAACAAATCCCTTGATGGCTCGCCCACTCGTGAACACCGCGCCCGCGACCGCATCACTCACATCGCGCTCCATGCGTGTTTCATCTTCGGGCGTTGTTCCGTTCGCAAGTCGGAGTTGCATCATGTACGCCGAGCGCGTGTCGTACTTCTCTGCCACGGCGCGCATATCCATGAACACGCAGCTCACCGCCTGCTCGAGGTAGACACTTCGAAGTCCATACACCTGCGTCGCGAGATCGAGTCCAGCAGCTGAAACAACTCCGACGATTTCAAACTCGTGCTCGTGTTTCCCGCTTCCAAGTCGGATGTGATCACCGACGCCGATGCCTCGCGCTCGCAGGAATTCAGGTGCGACGAGGATGCTGTTGCCGGCTTCCAACTTTGGAATCGCCTGCTCAGGTGTCCCTTCGAGCCAATCGAGTTTGTTCATGGCGAGAAACTCGCGTGGCTGAAATCCAACGCAGACCACGCTCTCCGGCCCAATGCCCTGCACGCCAAACACCTGTTGATCGACGACCTTGAGGGGGAGGTAGCCAATCGGAAGTGCCGCGACGACGCCTTCCACAGCTGCGATGCGTGACTGTTCGGCTGGCGAAAGCCCATTGGTGCACAGCACGAATCCATCGGCGAAACGCACGCGCTCGCGAAGGTTGTCGATGATCGATCCGCCATTGGCTTGCGTGCTGACGAGCACCGCGATGGCAACCATGAGTGCGCCGGCGGTGAATCCAAGTCGATACGGCATGCGGCGGACATTGCCCCGCAGGAGCCCGCGAGGAATGCGCATGAACCGTTCAAGCAATCCGCCACACAGGCCGCTCGCGAGCACTGTGAGTGGGACCGCGAGGAGAAACCAACCTCCGAAAAGCATCGGCAGACCAAGCGACGCGTAGAGCCAGAAGCGAGTGTCCGCCGAATCGGGGATCGTCAAAAGCTGTTGCGCGACGATCAACAGACAGCCCAGCGCCGCCACGCGAAGCAAGCCTCGCCGACTAGCCGCGCGTGCGCGAATCGCAAGGGCATCGAGTGGGGCGATACGCGAAACAAAGATCGCTGGAAACAGCGCGCCCGCTACACCTGCGGCGATCGCTCCGACGACCGCCATGCTCACTCCGCTCCAACTCCAAGTGAATGGACCGCGGAGGTCTGCGCGGAAATAGAACGCTAGCCCCCACGCAATCGCGAGCCCAAGCGGCGCACCGAGCGCGCTTCCGATGGTTCCGATGCACAAACCCGTGAGGAGTTGCCCGAGCGCGAGCTGCATTCGACTCGCACCGATCGCGCGCGCGATTCCCATCTCTCGAAGTTGTTCAAGCAGGGCGGTCGTCATCCCGACCGTAATGATCGCGGCGCATGCGAGCATGCCGATGATGGTGCCGATCCAGATCCCAACGCGCGCGGCGATGCGCTGCCGATCGATGCCGGTGCGAACGCGTTCCGCTGGCTCGAGGATCAGTGGATCTCGAAGCATCTCTCGGCGCGCCTCACACCATGCGGCGACATCGGTTCCCTCTTGAAGTTTGATGGCGAGTGTGGTGATGCGGCCGTCCCGTTGTACGGCCCGCTCGAGTGACGCAAGCGAGAGATAGGTCAGCGGCCGCTGCAAGGCGCCAAGTGACGGGCGTTCGTAAATGCCCACGACGGTGAGTTCCATAGGCGAGCCGAACCTTTGGACGCGCAGGATGTCGCCGACCTTCAAGCCAAGCGTTTTCGCGCTTGATGGATCGAGCACGATTTCGTCATCCGCATGGAGTCTCCGCCCGTCACGCATTTCCATTTCACGGAACTCAGCATCGCGCACAGGATCGACGCCCCGCGCTTGCACCGTCGCGCGGCGGAGTTCGCGTCCGATCTCGGGCGCGCCTTGCTGAGCGAGCGTGAGCGAACCCGTGAGTCCACCGGTGGCATCCTCAACTTTGTCCCATCCGCGGATCGTTTCAATCCAGGATCGCTCAAACGGCTCGCCGTAGCGATGCACGACGCGCGCGTCCGCTTCGCCGATCGCTCGACTGATGGATGCATCGAAGCTCGATTGCAAAGTGGAGAGCGCCGCCGTCGCTGCAGCGACGAGCGCGGTCGCGAGCGCGACGGCGAGGACGAGCAAGATCGTTCTACTGCGCCGGCCGACCAAGTTCTTGTGCGCGAAGCGCCAACTCGCCCGCATCGAGACCCTCTGTTGTAAAGGAGCCCGCAAGACGGCCGTCTCGCAGGACGAAGACTTTTTCGCAATGCATCGCGATCGATGCTTCGTGCGTCACCATCAGCACAAGTGCACGCTGCTCATGCGCGAGTGTGCGCAGCAGCTGCGCCAGCCGCTGACCGTGTTCGCTATCGAGGCTGCCTGTCGGCTCATCAGCGAAGAGGATCGGCGGCGAAAACAGCATCGCGCGTGCAATAGCGACGCGTTGTTGTTCTCCGCCGCTCAGCGCATCGGGTCGATGCTGCATGCGTGCACCGAGGCCGAATCCCTCAAGCAGTCCGACTGCTCGCGCTCGCATGGCTGGTTGCGGGGCGTTGTCCAATGCGCTCGGAAGAAGCACATTTTCGAGGGCCGTCATCGCGCTCAGGAGATTGAATTGTTGAAAAACGATGCCGATGTCGCGCCGACGATAGAGCGTGAGCTCTGATTCGGTCATCTGATCGACCCGCGAACCCTGCACCTCGATCTCGCCAGCGTCGACGCGATCGAGCCCTGCGAGGAGATGGAGTAGCGTGCTCTTGCCGCTGCCGGACGCGCCCATCACCGCGAAAAAACCAGCGCCTTCGATGTCAAAGTCAACGCCACGAAGCGCGGGGACCGAGTGCTTCGCACTTCCCGTGCCGAGCGTAAAACACTTATGGAGATGACGCACGCGCAGTGAAGGTGCGCGCAATGTCAAGTCGCGTTCAAGTGGAGCGGCATGCACAGCGTCTCGCCTTCATTCTCTCAGCGCGGGCTGGTTCAATGGTGCTTCGCGTCGTAGGCAGCGGCATCCATCAGCCCCATGACGGCGGCCGTGTCGGTGGAGGCAATCTTGACGAGCCATCCATTGCCGTAGGGATCGCTGTTGAGCAGCGATGGATCCTTCACGGCGGCTGCGTTGACCTCGGTGATCGTGCCCGCAACGACGCTGTAGATGTCGCTCGTCGTCTTCACGCTCTCCACCTCGCCGATGGAATCGCCGGCATTTAGTTTCGTACCCACTGGCTTCAGCCCGACGAAGGTGATGTCGGTCAATGCGTCCGCAGCGTGCTGGGTAATCCCCATCGTCACGCCACCGGCGTTGCTTCGGACCCATTCATGTGTTTCAGTGCAGCGACAGTCGGAGGGGGTAGCCATAGGGGGGGTGATGGTATCGACGACGAGGGCGCTTGAGCGGGGGAAGATCGGCTGCGAGCGGAATCGCCGGATCCTTCAGATTTTTCCGAATATCCCTTGCGGAGGACTGGCTAGCCACTTATTATGGGCTCAGGTCATCGGACCAACGATTTCTTTCTCCCCTCTGGGAAGCGCCGACATGAAGTCCTGTCGGCGTTTTCTTCGCTCCCAGGCTTTGAGCGATCAACGACTTCAGCGCGCGCGATCAACCGCGCGAATGCAGTGCTGTTCGCGAGACATAAGTCATTAGAATGCAGTCTGTTCGTCCCGTGTCGCGAGTGTGGAACTACTGAGGAAACCTGAGCTGTGCAGAATGAGATCCTCCTGACCCTCTCCGCTGGTTCGCTGCGAACGCTGGTTGGAAAACCAGGGCTTGGCATCCCGGACATCTTCGCGGTGCCGGCGTTTACTGAGCGGCAGCTCCGATTACGCGGGCTCAACATTCCAGCTGACATGCTGAAGGGATTTGGCGTGCAGCAGATCGACAAGCTGCGCGATTCAGCGGACCGCGCGGGCTGTCCTGTGCTTCTCCTCATCGAAGACACGCCCATCGATTTCACGGATCGAACCGCGACATGGGCCCAGACTCGTCAACGACTGAAAGTCCTCGGCAACGCCGCTAATAAACTGCAGTGCCCAGCGCTCGCTGTGCGTTGCGCGGCGCCCGACACGGATGAAGCATTCGAATTGACTGCGAAGGGCGTGAAGCAGTGTGTGCATGAACTCGACCGATTCGAGTTGAACTTGTTACTCACTCCCAACGAAGGACTGACTGACGACCCAGCGAAGCTGACCGAACTCATCAAGAAGATCGGTGGATTCCGCATTGGCAGTTACCCATCGTTCGCAGCGGCCGCAAAGAGCGGCGGCATTAGCAAAGCGCTCCGACGCCTTGCCCCGTACGCGCAAGCGATTAGCGCCTCGATTGGTGGGTTTAAGGCTGGAAAACACACTGGTTTCGATCTCGAGGAGTGCGTCACGAGCATTCTTGCCGTCGGTTACTCCAACACCCTCGCGGTGGATCTTGTCAATGTTGGACCGAAGACGAATGTCGTGAAGGACATTGAGCTCGCGCGTGACATGCTGAGCGCCTTGACCTCTCCGCCGGAGCTGGAGGCGGAAGACTTCAAGTCGCTTGAGGCGCTGCTCGAAGGCGGCGACGATGAGTCGCATGATTGAGTGACTGCCACGCAGGGCGAGTTGCCTGCGATTTCGCGAGAAGCAAGACCCATGCAACTGACGATGACCTTGACTGCCGCAGCATCCATCATCGTGACGATCGACGGACCAGCGGGTACTGGAAAGTCAACCGTCGCGTCGGGACTTGCGCGTCGGCTCGGTCTTGAGTTTCTTGACACGGGAGCGATGTACCGTGCAATTGCGTGGCGAGCACTCGAGAGCGGCATCGATCCACGCGATGAGGAACGGATCACGGCGCTTGCGCTCGCTTCGACGCTTCGATTCGACTGGAAAGCAGACCCTCCGGAACTCTTCATCGACGGTCGCCCGTGTGGCGAGTCGATTCGCACGCCTGCAGTAACCGCAGCCGTTGCGATCATCGCCTGCAACGCGAATGTCCGTCGCGCGATGGTTCGACAGCAGCGCGCGATTGCAGCGGCGCATCCTCGCCTCGTGACTGAAGGAAGAGATCAGGGATCTGCGGTCTTTCCTGATGCCACGGTGCGCATTTACCTTGACGCTTCGCCGGAGATTCGTGCGCAGCGGCGCGCGGAACAATTGCAAGCCAAGGGCGTCCACATTGATGCTGCGGCGATTCTTGAATCCATCGTGTCTCGCGACGCGAGTGATCGTGCGCGGAGCGAAGGGCCGCTCGTGCGACCAGTTGGTGCGGATGTCGTCGACACGGGCCATTTGGATGTCGAATCCGTCGTCGATGCCCTCGAGTTGATCGTGCGGAAGCACGCGACACGAACGCACGGGCTTCCGCCGCGAGCACCTCACGGCTTGGTCGATGACCTCTCTTCGAAAGATCGTCCTTCGTGAGATGGTTCAGGTTCTCTGATCGCGTTCCTGGGAAGTCGAGACTGCAGGTGTTGTGGTGGGCTATCGCAGAAGCCATCATGCGAGTGCCTTGTGTCGTGCTCTATGGTCTGCGCATCCGAGGAAAGGAACTCGTTCCGCGTAGCGGGAGCGTGCTCTTCATTTCGAATCATCAGAGTTACCTCGATCCGCTTTGTAACGGCGCGGCAATTTGTGATCGTCAGTACACGATCATCGCGAAGCGAGGGCTGTTTCGCGGTCCGTTCGGATGGATCATCAAATCACTTGGCGCGAAGCCAATCTCAGAACGAGGTGGCGATGGAGAAGCGCTCAAGATCTCGATTGAAGAATTGCAAGCGGGTCGATGTGTATGCATGTATCCCGAAGGCTCACGGAGTCCGGACGGTTCCGTGCAACCATTTCGACGCGGGTTACTCCTCCTCATCCGCAAGGCGAAGCCGAAGATCGTTCCGATGGGCATCGCAGGCAGCTACTCCGTCTGGCCTCGATCACGCAAACTGCCTCGTTTTCTAGGGAAGTTGCGCGTGACAGTAGGGGAACCGCTCGATGGAGCGTTGATCGCGGCCATGCCGCCTGACGAGGCGCTCGCGGTGCTTGAACAGGCTGTCCGTACGCAATATGACCTTGCGCTCGCGTGGCGTGGGAGTCCCGAGGCGGCACCATGACGCACTCCACGGACCGTGCGCCAAGAGTTCCACTCGCACAAGCAGCGAAGGCCCTCGCGTTGCGTCTTCACGCAGCAGGCTACGAAACCTATTTCGCTGGCGGATGTGTCCGCGACCTGCTGATGGGCAATGAACCCAAGGACTTTGACATCGCGACCGCGGCGATGCCTGAACAGGTGGCGCAGATTTACCCAAAGGCGCGGGGCGTCGGTGAGTCGTTCGGAGTCATGTTGGTTCGCGAGAGCGGTTGGATGATAGAAGTTGCGACATTCCGCGAGGATCTTGCATATCACGATGGACGCAGGCCGAGTGAGGTTCGGTACTCGACGGCTGAAGTGGATGCGAAACGCCGCGACTTCACGATCAACGGCATGTTCATGCATCCGGAGACGGGGCAACTCGTCGATTTTCTCGATGGACAGGGGAAGCGAGATCTTCACGAAAAAATGATTCGCGCGATTGGGGATCCAGTCGCGAGAATCGAAGAGGATCGATTGCGCATGCTTCGCGCAGTCCGGTTCGCCGCGCGGTTCGGATTCACGATTGAACGACAGACAGCGAGCGCGATTCAAACACACGCGTCGGAGTTGCGCTCCACTAGCCCAGAGCGAGTCGGCGAGGAACTCCGAGCGCTGCTTCGGCACGCAGGCCGTGCGTACGGCGCACGCTTGCTTGAAGAACTCGGCCTCGATGCGCCAGTGCTTGGCTCGCATGTGGACGCCGGAGGCGCGCAGCGACTGCAGGCGGTGGAGTGCTCTGAGCCGCATGCGTTTACGACGGCACTTGCGGCTTGGATCTTGGATCGAGCCGAACGGACGCAGAGTTCTGTTTCGCTTTCGACAATCGAAGCACTTCGCGCGCGACTCGTGCTCTCCAATGCGGAAGTCACGGCTCTCGAGGCCACGCTCGAACTTCGTTCGCGATGTACCGCGGACTGGCAGCTCCTGAGTGTGGCGGATCGCTGTAGGGTCGTCGCCGCATTTGGATTTTCCGAGGCGCTGGCGTTGTTGCGCGCGGAATCGCCCGACCTTGCTGCATCGCTCGAACGCGATGCTGATCGGTTGCTTCCGACGCGAGCGCTCCCGACCCCATTCGTTGACGGCGATTTGTTGATTTCCCGCGGCATGCGGCCGGGGAAGGAATTCAAGGAACTCCTGCATCGGGCGATGGACGCACAACTCGAAGGGCGTATCGCATCCGCAGAAGAGGGTTTTCGCTTCCTCTTCCCGGCTTGATTCTGACGGCTTTCCACTGCCACCAATGGGCTCTCCGCCCGTAGGATGTATCGGTCCACTTTTTTGGCGGCTCAGGGTTGGGTCGCCGCATGCTGACTTCCTCTGAGGTTTTTCCATGTCGACGATTCGCAGTCTTCCCACCCTTCTTGCGTTGGTCGCCGTTGCAACCGGTTCCGCAGCCGCAACTGCGCAGACCGCCTCGGAAGTGAATCGAAAGGCGTTCCCTTCGACTCTTTCAACCCCGAAGGTGTATGTCATCCCGATGCACGGACAGATGGGTACCGACATTCATCCGCAGCCCTACAAGGCGATCGTCGCGGATGCGAAGAAGGTGAAGCCAGACATCATCATCATCGAGCTCAAGAGCGCCGACATCGACAACAACTTTTATCTGAAGAACGATGACCAGAAGGAAGCTGGCCAGGTGCACCTCGAGGAGTACCGCGACCTCGTGAAGAGTTTGCGAGAGGACCTTCGAGATGTGCCGCAGGTGATGTGGATTCAAGACTCTGTCGGCTTCGGTTCGCTCATGGCGTTCGCGTGGCCCGACATGTATATGACGAGCGATGCGCGCCTCTGGGGTTTGCAGAATGTCGCGAAACTTGCTGGCGGTTGGTCCGATCCAGATGTCGCCGCGAAAATGCTCGCGGCTTGGACGGGTATCGGCAAGGGATTTCTTCAGCAGGGCGGCTATCCGCTTGAACTCGGTGACGCGATGCTCCTGCCTGAGAAGACGCTCAGCGTGAAGTTTGAAGGACGCGAGTCAGCGTGGCTTCCGAACACCTCAGGCGTCTGGACCGTCGATAGCAACAAAGAGGCAACCGTGAACTTCAACGCGACCACCGCGGAAGACACCGGCCTAGCCGATGGCGTTGCCGATTCGCTTGATGATCTCATGTTCTTGCTCGGGTACCGCGAGTTTGAAAATGCCGAGTCGGGCAAAGAGATTTACAACGACTATGTCGACAGCTGGCGCAAGTTGTACGACCGCTGCATTGAGTGGCTCGAGAGCTCCCAGAATGTCGACGAAGGCATGAAGGGTCTCGGTCAACGAAAGTCGCTCTTCGAGAAGGTCATCGGCGCGATGAAGCAATACCCCGCGGTGGAGCGTCGCCTGCAGCGCGAAATGGGCGTCACCCGACTCCAACTCGAAATCGAAGTTGACAACCTCAAGAAGGAAATCGCCCGCAACAAGAACACCGGCAACAACAACGGTGGCGGTGGTGGCGGCGGCGGCCGTGGACTTGGTGGCGGTGGTATGGGGGGTAAGCGCGGGCTTTGATGCTCGCGTCACAAGCTTTGTTGCTCGCGCCCCAAGTTTGGTTGCTCGCGTCACAAGTTTTGTTGCTCGCGCCCCGGGCAAGGAAACTCCGACAGGCTCGTTAGGACTTCAATGACCATGATCACTCGAACTTCATGCCCGGCTCGCTCTGCGTTTTCGAAACTCCTTGTGGGCTCGATCGTCTCCGCTTGTGTCGCCGCAAGTTCGCTCGCGATGCCTCTCGCTCCCATCGCTCCTCCGGTGACGGTGAAGATGAAGTCCGGTGCCCAGTTCAAGGGTGAGGTTGGTCAGCGCGTTCGCGTGCAGTGCATGCAGGGCGCATCCGAGGTCACGCTCGAGGGGACCATTGTGAAGGGCGACTCGAAGATGCTTGTGCTCTCGGTCGACAAGGCTGGGAAGTCAAGCAATGTGACAATCCTTGCATTTGACTTGCGCAGTGTCGAGTCGATCGATGTGCCAGGTGCGGCGACTGCTGCTGCGACAAACACGGCGGCGAGGGCCGAAGCAGGGAAGGGATCAACCGCGCCAGTCAGCGCTGCATCGACCGCGGCGATTCCGAACATCTTCGTCCTTCCTCTTGAAGGAACGGTTGGCATCGGGATGCGTCACGAGGAGATCGAGCAGATTGGCAAAGAGGCTGACAAGATTGGCCCTGGTCAAATCATCGTGCTGCTCATCGATAGTCCTGGTGGATTGGTGATCGAGGGTGATCGCATTCACGAGACGATGAAGGAACTGAAGAAGCGTCACCGCGTCGTGGCGTGGATCAAGCGCGCGATTTCCGCGGCGGCATTCACAAGCCTGCACTGCGACGAGATCTACTTCATGCGCGTGGGTGCACTCGGCGCAATCACCATGTTTGCTGGTCAGACTGCGATTTCAGGCGCAGAGCTCGATGCGTGGTTGAAGAAGGTCGGTGAAGTCAGCGAAATCGGAGGCCGCAGTTCCTTCATTGGACGCGCGATGGTTTCCGCGCCTCAACTCCTCAGCTACGACATCCCTGAGGGTGGAACGCGCCAAGACGCGATCTTCTACGACACCATGCAGGGCAAGTACCCGCTGTCGAATGAGAAGGAAAACCTCACGCTGAACGCGGATAACGCGTGGCATTGTGGTTTCTCTGATGGCACTGCAGATACCGTCGAGGAACTCGCCGTGTGCTTGCAACTGAAGGAGTGGAAAGAGGCAAGTGATGTGGGTCGCAAGATCCATGAGAACTGGCAGAAACTCCTGAAGGACTGCGTCGAGCAGAAGACGAAGTTGCTCGCCGATCTTGAGAATCCAGGTGGCAACGACGACGCCGCCATGATGGGCGCTCGCATTAAGGCGCTCACTGAACTCATCCGTTGGTACGACCGCTGCAAGGCTGGAATGGTCTACGAAGCGCCGAATCTTCCGGAGGATGTCGACATTCTCAAGAAGCAACTCGCGGAGTTCAAGAAGGCGCTCGCGCAGATGAAGCGTCGTTGACGCATTCGCGCGCTGCGCAGGCGTGATCGAGGACGCGCCGAGAGGAGAAGTTGCGCGCGCGTTCGCTCGGTTGCATGATGCGCGTATGGATGTCACTCCTCAGACTGCGTCGCCGACTGATCCTTATGTCACGGTGAATCCGTACGGGGCGGTGGAAACAGCGCACTCGCGCTGGCCCATCGTCATTGGCGCGCTTTGCCTCGCGTACGGCGCGATTGGGATGTGCGTGCAGGGTGCAACTCTGTTGTTCGCGAACTTCGGCGGACAGATAATGAAGGCGCAGGGTGTTGACCTTGAGATGCCACGAGAGATGGCACTGGCTGCCACTGTGCAAGGCGCGATCCTGGTCCCGATTGGTTTCATCCTCGCGATCGGCGGCGTGTTCTTGCTCATGCGGCGAAAACTCGGCGCAAAGCTTGTGTTGATCTGGGCTGCCGCGCGAGTCTTGTTGGCCGTGATCGGGCTCGTCTGGGGCATGATGACGGTCGATGCGTCGGTGAACTATTCCCGAGGAATTCTCGAGTCGATGGCGCGTTCGTCCAATCCAGACATGGCCAAGGCGATGCAAGGTGAACTCGCGAAGTTTGATCCAGCCACCGCGCGGAGTGATGGCATACGAAACCTCGTGCTCGCAACGCTCGGCTTTGCGATCTTTCCCTGCGTTGTCGGATTCCTGCTCACGAGTAAGAAACGAAACGCGGAGATCGCCTCTTGGGGTCTCAACGCGCCGAGTGCGTGATCGATCCTCCCTTCCTCAAGGGAGGATTCCGATCATCCAACTTCACGCCGCTGGAACAACGCGGTGGCGAGCGCGAGCAGCGCGACAACGAGGAGCGCGGAGTACGGAAGTGCGTAGAGGATGTAGTCGAGCGGAATCGACTTCTTCTGTGTTAGTGCGTCCGCGGTCCAGAAGACTTGGAAGTTCGGCACGATCGACGCGAGCGTTTCGCATGTCCAATAGAGCAATCGGTCTTGGAGCGGCGGGGTTGTGCTGCCAAGACGCGTGAATTCATCCGCGAGGCGCGCGGCGGTTCTCCCGAAAAACCAGTCGGAGAGCAAGCCGAGCATCAGCGTCCCAAGCACAACAACGAGTGTGAGGACTTGACCAAGTCGCGTACTCGCGGCGATCGCAACGGCGTTGAGCACCATTGTCGCCAATGCGAGCATGCCGATCGACTTCCAGATTTCTCCCTCAAACTGCGAACTTGCCGGAACAGAGACCCAGTGCCCATCAAAGAACAGCGCGGTGACATACGCAAGCAGGAGGAGTGGAATCGAAATCGTGATGCATGACGCCGCGAAGTTCTTCCCATACAGAAAATTCATCCACGCCCCGACACCGACGCTCGTAAGGATGGCCGTCGATCCAAGGATGATGACCGGCCAGTGGTAGGGGGTGCGAACAGTCTGAATCGTGCCGTGTACCTCGACGAGCATGAACACGAGCGCGAGCACCGCGAGTGACATGAGCATCGTGATGGAGACGCCGAGGTACTTCCCGACAACAAAGATCGGGCGCGGGACGGGTTTGGAAATGACCGTGAGGACAGTGCGGTTGTCGATCTCGCGCGAGATGGCATTTGTCGCGATGAACGCAGCGAGCAGGGCGGTGGAGACGAACACGGTCGAGAGGCCGATGTCAACGAACATGCGTTGGTCATCTTGCATGGTCCAACCCGCAAATGGATTGCAGAGAATGGTGAGCAAGATGCCAAAGGTGATGATGACGAGCACGACTGGCTGTCGCACGCTCTCGAGGTAGGTGTTACGCGCGATTGCCCAAAGTTGTTCGAAGATCGCCATAAGAAAATCAGTCGTTTGAAGACCGGCTTCGCGGCGCGGGATGCAACCCGTGACGGCAGCTTTGCCCTACAGTATCCGATGGTTTCCCTGAAGGCTGAAGGCCTTCTTGGGTTCCACGAGGGCGCCCCCCGTTCGTCATTTCTCCCGGCGACCTCCTCGTTCTGCAGTCACCATCTTCGTCCGACACGAGAAACTTCCTCAGCGATGAGAACTGACCACCACGCATATCAACAGGCGACCCGCGTCGCGAGTTACGGATTGCTCGGGCAGGCAGCTCTCGGCATTGGGTTGCTCCTCTGGGGATGGCTCGGTGAAGTCACCGTCCTCACAACCATCGCCGCGTGGATGTTCCCAGGCATCATTGCTTGGCTCGCCCTGGTCATCGTCTTTCATCAGCATCGACTGGAGCGGCTTGAAGCACTCGAGTTCGACGACACGGCAGGCATCGGCGAAGACGGAAGAATTTTCAGTACAGAAGATGCGCGCATCGCTGCGAAGCGGTTGAAGTGGATGCACGCGTGGCTCATGCCAACGGCAAGTGTGCTCTACAGCCTCCTGCTTGTCGCATTCGGTTGGTACACGCTGCGGTGGTTCGGAAAGCTCGACGATGTCAACGCCGATGTCGGCAAGTTCAATGTTGGTGATGCACTGGGTTGGCAACTCGCGACCGCGATGGGCTTCGCGGTGCTGGCATTCATCTTCTCGCGTTGGATCGCGGGGATGGCGCTGCACGCGGCTTGGGCGAATCTGCGCGGCGGCGCGGGCATCATGGTCGGCAACGCGCTGATGCTTCTCGCGGCAGCGGTTGGCGCTGTGCTCGCGATGCTCGACAAGCCAACCTTCCTCGAGGGAATCTGCCAGGGCATGGCGATCTTCATGATCGCGGTGGCTGTGGAGACGGTGTTTGGGCTCATTCTCAACATCTATCGCCCGCGACGAGCGAACGAGGTACCTCGACCAGCGTTTGATTCGCGTGTGCTCTCTTTGTTTGCGGCGCCTGACTCGATCGTGCGCTCGATCAACGAGGCAGTGAACTACCAGTTCGGGTTCGAGATCTCAAGCTCGTGGGGCTATCAACTCTTGCTCCGCAATGCGGTGCGCCTCAGCGTGTTCGGGCTTGTCATCATCCTCGCGCTCACGACGCTTGTCATCGTCGGACCAGGCGAACAGGCGATGCGACTTCGTTTCGGCGCGGTGGTTGGAACGGTGCTCCAAGGGGAGCCCATGTTCAAACTCCCATGGCCCATTGATACGGCCGTCATCGACGATGTCTCTCGCGTGCGAGAGTTGCCGCTGGGAATCTCGACGCGTCGAACGGGTTCAACCGAGCTGTGGTCGACGAAGGGCGGCGACGACAGCTTCGCGAATGTCTTCCTCGTCGCTGCGGGAACCCAGTCCGCAGTCGTCGAAGAGAAGGTTCGTTCGAGCGGTGTGGCAGCGCTCATTGGCGACGGTGCCGCAAGTAACGCGATCGCCGATGAGTTCGCGGTCGTGGAAGCGGAGATCGTGCTGCAGTATCGCGTGCGAGACCGCGAACTCGACAAGTGGTTGAACTTCACAAGCGATGCTCGAACTCGTCGAAGCACGATGGATATGCGAACGCGCACGCTGCGCGCCATCGCATTGCGCGAGGCAACGCAGTTCCTGTCGACAAAGCCACTCGAAGAGGTGTTCTCGCCGCAAGGGCAGTCGCTCCTTGAAGGCCTCAGCGAGCGAGTGCAAAAGACCTTTGACTTGCATGAGACTGGCGTGGAGTTGGTCGGCATTGCGATTCCACAATTGCGACCTCCAATCTCCACGGGCGATTACGCCGGTCGTTTCGAAGAACTTTCTGTCTCGGCCCAAAATGCTCGCCGCGTCGTGGAATCGGCGCGTAGCACGGTCAATACGACGATGTCACTGCTGATCGGTGACGCAGGGCGCGCGGCGGAGATCGTGAAGGCGATCGAGGAGTTGCGCGAGATGGAGCGTTCGGCGGCGGATGCAGTCGCGACGGCCCAGATGCGCGCCAAGGTCGAGACGATGTTGCTTGACGCCCGTGCGCAGACCGCGAGTGTCATCAGCAGCGCCAAAGCGAAGCGCTGGGAACTTCTGATGGATGCGAAGCGTCAAGCGGCGGAGGTCCTCGGCCAGAGTGCCTCGTGGGCTACTTCGCCGGAACTCTACGAACAGCGTCGAACGATGGAAGCGCTTGCGGAAGCGCTCGCGATGGTTCGAGTGAAGTACATCCTCGGGACCGACCCCGATCGCGTGCGTGTTGACGCAGAGATGAAGGAGGCCGCGTCCGGCCTCAACCTCGCCGATTACATGGAGAAGAAGACTCTCGAGTAAGTACGAACGAGTTTGGCGTGTGCGTCGAGGGACGCGCGAGCCCGCCTCGAAGAAAGACCGTCATGAAGAACAAGGCAACACTTCTCGTTGGATTCGCAGCGCTCCTTGTGGGCGTGCTGCTCCTCTACAGCGCGACTTACACCGTTCGCTTCAATGAGTTTGCGATTCGCACACGCATCGATGGCGACTCGGAGGTCGTGCGGGACGCAGGGCTGCACTTCAAGCTGCCGTTCGTCTTCGCGTCGGTCGCGAAGTTCGACAAGCGCTTGCAGCTCGTCGAAAGTCCGCTCAAGACGATCCAGACCAAAGATGGCCAGCAGCTCCTCGTGCAGGCCTACCTTCTGTGGAAGGTCGGCGATGGAGACGAGAAGGCGCTTGCGTTCTTCACGAGTTACGGCGGAAGCATCGATCAGGCTTCCGCGCAACTCGCGAGCGCGCTCGATGGCGCCATCAGCGAGATTGGTGGATTCCGGTTCGATCAACTCGTTGGTCCGCAGAGTCAATTGACAGAAGCGGAAGCTCGGATCTTGAAGGGCGTGCAAGGATCGGGCAAGGTTGGTGTCGAACCCGTGCGCGTTGGCATCTCGCAAGTTGTGCTTCCTCCCAAGACGACGATCTCCGTGCTCAGTCGCATGGCGGAAGTGCAGAACACGCTTGCGAAACTTGAGGAGGCGCGAGGAAGCAGCGAAGCTTCAGCGATCACGAGTCAAGCGACGAGTCAAGCGGATCTCATCCGACATTTCGCCGAGCAGTGGGCTGCGCGCATCGAAGCGCGCGGCAATGAAGAGGCCGCGGCAAGTTATGAAGAGATGAACAAGCATGCCGACCTTGCCATGTTCTTGGCATGGCTCGATGCGTTGAAATCTGGTCTCCGCGGTTCGACGACTTTCGTGACTGACACGACGAAGGCGCCGTTCCACCTCCTCAACCTCGACTCGAATGTTGACGCGAAGGGCATTCCGACTCCAACGATGCATGCTGCGGAGTCGGAAGGCGCCTCGGCCACGACCGAATCAGCGCTCGATGGAAAGGCGAAGCCCTAAATGGCTGGATCGAACAACGCAGACTCTCCTGATCCGCTGCCACTCGAGGTCGAGGATGCGCCACGCCGCGCTGCGAGCGCTGTGCTTGGCAGTGGTGCGAGCGGGGCGAATGAGGGAGACATGCGCGATGCCCTCGATCCAGCGAATCAGTCGCTCGGTGAGGCGCTCAAACTCTCGTACCGCATTCTCCAACTTGGAGTCCTCGCGCTCGTCGTGACCTTCCTCTTCTCTGGTTTTCAGCAGGTGGAGGAGGGTTTCATGGGTGTGAAAACGCTCTTCGGGAAGATCGAAGGCGAAGGTCTTGATCGTCAACTCGAGCCTGGACTTCATGCGACCTGGCCGTACCCCGTGGGTGATGTCGTTTCCATCGAGTCACGCCGGACCGTGCGACTTGATCGAGAGTTTTGGCCGGTCGTGAAGCCAAATCTGAAGACCGTCGAAGAACAAATCGAGAGTGCAACGCTGACGGATCCGTTGCGGCCGGGCTCCGATGGTTCATTGCTCACGCGCGACGGGGACCTCGCACACGCGAAAGTCGAAGCGAGTTATGTCGTCGAAGACATCGTGCAATTGCTTGAGGCGGCGGATCGTGCGCGCATGGACGACATCGTCAAGCATGTGCTCATGCAAGCGACGGTCGAGGCGGCGGGCGCGCTGACGCTTGCGGAACTCGTCGACACGCAGCGTGACTTCCTTGGAGACCCGGTGCGGGAGCGCGCGAACGCGATTCTTCAGGGGATGCAACTTGGCGTCAGCATCGTCGATGTGAAGGCGCCTGAGCGGAGCTATCCGTTTGCGGTGCGCAATCGATTCCTCGAGGCGCAGACGGCGAGAGAAAATGTCAAGGCCGCGGTCGAGCGCGCACGCCAGGAAGCCGCGACGCGACTCACTTCCATCGCCGGCGAAAAGGCGTATGCAGACCTTGTTCGGCTCGTCGGCGAGTACGACACCGCGTTGACCGCGCAGGATCGCGTGAAGGCTGAAGCGACGCTGCTAGCAATCGGCGCGCGATTCGAAGCGGCTGACATCGGTGGTGAGTCCGCGATGATCATCAATCGAGCAAAGGCGGCGCACGGCGCCCTCGAGGGCAAGCTCACGCGAGAACTCCAACGCCTTCGCGGCCTCGCACCGGCATTTGCGGAGCAACCCGAGCAGGTCGTTCGCCAACTGTGGCTTGCGGCGGTGCGGGATGTCTTGAGCCAACCGTATGCGGAAGTGTTTTCCGTCCCGCCTTCCCTTGCTGATTTCAATCTGCGCATCACGAGCAGCGAGAAGTTGATGCAACAACGCCGCGACGCGCAGTTGGAGTCAGAGAAACAGAGCGCCGAGGCACAGGGATTTGCAAAGGGTCAGTTCAATCCGAGTGCGCGCCAGATTATGTATGACGCGCCAGGGCGCCGGCTCGAGCGCGATGCGTCGAAGGGCTTCTCGCGTTGATCGTTCTCCGAAGTCGTGTGCTGACCTCCATCTGGAGTTATTGCTGTGGCTGAATCTGAACTCATCGTTGAAGCGGCAGGCCTCGAGAAGACCTTCACGGACTTTTGGATGCGTGCGCGCGCCCGCGCTGTGGATGGGATCGACTTTGAGATTCGTCGGCACGAGATCTTCGGTTTGCTCGGCCCTAACGGCAGTGGCAAGAGCACGACCATCAAGATGATCCTCGGCCTCTTGCGAAAGTCGCGCGGTCGATTGCTTGTCTTCGGCCGCGATCCATCGGACACGGCAGTGAAGGCCAAGATTGGATATCTCCCCGAAGAGACCTACCTCTATCGATTCTTGAATCCCGTCGAAACCCTCGATTACTACGGGAAACTGTTCGGGCTCGATCGACGCACGCGCCGCCGCCGTACCGACGAATTGCTCGACATGGTTGGTCTTACGCAAGTTGCGCATCGACCGATGGGCGAGTTCAGCAAGGGCATGGCGCGCCGACTCGGGCTCGCGCAGGCGCTGGTGAATGATCCAGAACTTCTCATTCTCGACGAACCGACGAGCGGTCTTGATCCACTCGGGACCAAGCAGGTCAAGGATCTCTTACTTGAACTCGGCCGCCGTGGAAAAACGATCCTCTTGTCTTCGCACCTTCTTGCGGATGTCGAAGATGTCTGTCACCGCATGGTGATTTTGTATGGAGGTCGCGTGCGAGCGGAAGGCACCGGCGAACAACTGCTCGCAGACACGACACACACGGTGCTCCGAACGCGACGGCTCAAGCATGAAACGGTGCAGGCGATCGATGCACTGCTGCACGAACGGGAAGGCATCGCTCTTGAAAGCGTGCAAGCGCCAAGACAGACGCTCGAGGCACTCTTTCTGGAGATCGTCGAAAAAGCGCGGCTTGAGCAACTCGAGACTTCCGGCGCGCGTTCGGGCGGCAACATCGCATCGTTCCTTCGTGAGGAGAATGAAGCGGGGAGCGGTGCCGCGCTCGTCGACGCACTCGTGAGTGCGCCGCAAGTTTCAACAGTGAGCACAGCTCCGAAGGCGTCACCAACGACTGCGAGCGCGCCTGTGCAAGACAGTGTGTTGCGCGAACTCCTTCAACAGCCCGCGAGCAGTGGGGCCAAGCCATTAGGGTCCGATGCGCCCAAGAGCGTTCCGGCGACGCAAGCAGGCTCCCCCGCGAATGTGGACCAGTCGCTCATCGATGGACTTCTCGGTGCTCCGTCCGCATCCGATCGTCGTGATGGAGCGCGCGACGCGTGAGTCGTCTCTTCTCCCGAATCTACGCCCGACTCGACGGGTTCCAACGGAGTCGTACATGGTGCGCGGCTCTCTCGGCGCTGATCACGATTGCCGTGATGTCCATCGGCATCGCGGCTTCCCGCACCGCGTCCACGCTGCATCACGATGGAGAGCTTCTCGTCGATGCACTCGCGCAGGCGAGCGTTATCGAGAAGAACGCCGTGACGAACGAGTTGCTCGAGCAGGGGACCGTCACGGTCAGCGGGCGCGCGTATGGCAGCGCGGAGCTCGCACCGCAGTGGAAAGCTGCGTTTGCGGAGAGTGGGCGCATCGAACGGGTGACCGAGGTGGCAGCGATGCTCCTCTCCACGAGAATTCCAGCGTGGTTGCCGGGACTTTTCATCGATGATCCTCAAGCCACGATCTGGGCCTCGGTCGGAGTCGTCGTCTTTCTCAATCTGCTTATCTGGAGCGGGCTTTTCTTCCAAGGTCTCGTGACGATTCTGCTCGCGGGTGTGGCGGGAGGTTTCGCGTGGTACGCGGGTGAGCGCAACTTGTCGATCGCGCTTCTCGGAGTTCCACTCGCGATGCTCGCGTTCTTTCTGGCGATTCGCATCGTGCTCGTCGCATTCGATCGACGAATCGGGATGCTCGCGGTTGCGAGCACGGTGATTCGAGAAGCGATGTCGCAACGCATTGCGATCGCCTTCGCCTTCGTGGCCATTGGCGTGATTCCAATTCTTCCCATGACGCTTGATGAGACTGCACCGCTTCGATATCAGGTGCAGACATTTCTCTCGACGAGCCTCGGGGTTTCGTTTGGCGTGACGGCAGTGATGACGCTGTTGTTGGGTTGTGCGACCGTTGCCTTTGAGATTCGAGATCGTCAAGCGTGGATGACGATGGTCAAGCCGATCTCGCGCGGTCGATGGCTGCTAGGGAAGTGCCTTGGCATCTTTGCCATCGATGCCGTGTTTCTCTTGGTCGCGACGCTCGCAGCGTACGCCTGCTTACTCGAGATTCGCACGCGTCCCGCGCAAGACATTTTCGACGCTGTTGCCGTCAGCGAAGAAGTGCTCGTGGCGCGCGTGGGAACCTTTCCGGAGTACGAGCCCATGGCGAGTGATCGGCTTCGTGAGATGGTGGAGAAGGCCATCGCCACGGATCCCGCGATTCGTGAGGATCTCGACAACAACATTCGACGAGAGATCGATGTGAAGCGTGACCTCGCGCGGCAGTATCAAGGCGAGTGGTTGAAGCAACAGCGGTCGATCGCCCCAGGCGCGATACTCGAATACACATTCACAGGTCTTGGAAGCGTGAGCCGCACGACTGGTGCGCTTGCGTTGCGCTACAAGTTTTACTCGGGTACGAGTGACGCGCACGAAACCTATCCTGTCGTGTTCATTTTCGATGGCGAGGTTGGTTGGACGGATAGCAAGTTCATCGCGGCGCAGACGAATGTGCTTCCGGTACCAGCGAAAGCGATAACTGCGGATGGCACACTGAAGCTCCGGATTCAGAACGCGGGGTTTGATCCTGATGTTGGCGAAAGTGGCGCGTTCTTCGATGGCGGCTCAACCATCATGTTTGACGCGGATGGTCTTGAGTTGATGCACCAAGTCGGTGGGTTCGAATCGAACCTTCTTCGCGCGCAATTGGTGAATCTGTGCAAGCTCGCATTCCTTGCCGTACTCGCCGTCTGCGCTGCGAGCATCCTTTCGTTTCCTGTGGCAGCACTGGTGTGCTTCAGCATCTTTGCTTCAGGCAGTATCGCGCCGTTTCTCGCCGTGAGCATCGCGGAGTACAACATTCGCACGGAGGACTGGGCTCCCAACGCGTTCGAAGCTGTCATTCGAACGATCTCAACGATCGTCGAGTTCATGCTTCGGCCCTTCGGCCAAGCCGTATCAACGGCATCGTTAGTAGAAGGAAGACTCGTGTCATGGGGTTCGGTGGCGCGTGCCTTCGCGCTGATTGGAGTGGGCTGGTCGCTTCTGGCGTTCATCGCAGGTCTCGCCGCATTTCGGCGGAAAGAGCTCGCGATCTATAGCGGGCAGGGAGGTTGACGATGCAACTGGAACGCATCATTCAAATCCTCTGCCTCGTCATTGCCGCCGTGAGTTTTTGGTGGAGCGGCAGGCTTCTCGCGCCCATGAACGACCTCGCGGGCGAGACCTATCTTCGACTTTCGGTCGAGGCGCCAACGGATGCCTCTGCCCTCGGTGTCGTGGAACGACGCATTCCCATCGCGAAAATTTACGCGATGGAAACGGTCAGCGCCGTCGAGCAAGGCGAGAAGATCACTGTTGGATACGACGGTGGGTTGCGTAACTGGGAGGGCCGTATTGGCGACACCGTCAAGCTCTCATGGCGTACGAGTAATGGTGAAGAAGTTGGCACGGCTCGGCTCGACGGCCGCGGCGGCTTTGGATTGCGCTACACCGATGAAGCGGTTGCAGGTGCGCCTCCGATTGTCGCGCTCGGAACAGCACTCGGCGCGCTTCGTGGGTTGATCGTCGATTACTTGTGGCTCAAAGTCACTTGGATGAAGGAGAAGGGGCTCTTCTACGAAGTGATGGCAGATGCCGATCTCATCACGAGATTGCAACCGCGCTTCCCTGAGGTTTGGGCGTTTCACGGTCACAACATGGCCTACAACATCTCTGTGGTGACCAACACGCCGCAGGAGCGATGGGCTTGGGTGAACGCGGGCATTGATCTAGTGCGCAATCGCGGGATTCGATACAACCCGAATGACCTCGTCCTTCACAAGGAACTTGGCTTCTGGTTCGCGCACAAACTCGACGGCGTCGCTGACGATGCGCACCTGCATTACAAGCGGCAGTTTGCGAGGGAATGGCAATTCGTGCTTGGCACGCCACCGTATGACTATGACCAGCGAAAAGCTTGGATCAAGAAGATCGCCGACGCGCCGGTGACGCTCACTGAGCTTGAGGCATCCGATCCCGCCATGCGCGCGTTCCTCGACACGCTTGTTGCGCAGACGAAGGTGTTAGCTCCGCGGTATCGATTTGATCCCAAGGGAGACTTCAAGCGATTCTTGTCGCTGCATGGCGAGTGGGACTCCCGTCGGACCAGCGCCTACGCGAGGCTGCTCGGTATGCGCCCGAGCGAGGAAGCGGCTGCGGGCATTGCTGCGCTCGACGCGACCTTTGGCAACGCCGCCAACGAGAAGCAAGCGGCTGAGTTGCTCGCATACATGCGACGCAAAGTGTTGCTCGATGACTACAACATGGATCCGCGCCTCATGTACGAGTTCACGCGCGATACGGGGCCGCTCGATTGGCGGCACCCGCAAGCACACGCGTTGTATTGGGCGCGGCGCGGAGAGCAGTTCGGCCAAGATCGTGTCGAAAAGGGCAACGACATCTACAAGGCGATCAACAACAGTCGTATTGAGATTCAGTCGATGCAGGCGCTCGCGCGCTCTGGCCTCGTCGGTTACGACCCGTTCAGTGGCGACAATGTGACGCGCTTGAACGATCCCCGTTGGATCAAGGTGATCGACCGGAAGTTCCGTCGACTCTACGACCAGTACTACGGGACTCGAGGGAGTGGCTCGGACTCATTTACCGACTTCCATGAGAACTTCATGAAGTCAGCCATTCGCGAACTCTATCGCTCAGGTGATGTGCAGGGCGCGCAAGGGATTCTCGACGAACTCGATGGTCTGTACGGTCGAGGCGGCGTTGTGCCGCACGAGGGTTACGCGATTCCACTTGATACCTTCGTGCGAAATGTGACGTACGGCGAGTATGAGCAGGTCCCAGAGACGGCCCGAAGCGATGTCTACGCGGCGCTCGAGCGAGGATTCCGAGAAGGGCTGCTGCTCGATCGCACGGAGGTCTTGCAAGACGCACTTCGATTCGCGCGGGAGTTGACGACCTACTTCCGCGAAGCGCGCTGGAATGACTTTGTGAACAAGTTTGGTGAGGGCCGCATGAAGGAACTTCTTGGCGGTCTCGACGAGAGCGTTCCCGCAGTGCTCGCGAAGGTCCTGACTGACACGAGCACGCCACTGCTCGATCGATTCGTGATCTATGGCAAGTCTCCGGAGGACTTGCGCGCGTCGGTCTACGACCGCGTGAAGCCGCAGCTCGAAGTGGAGTTTGCGGGGAGTCAACTTGCAAATGGCAACTTGACCGTGGATCGCGTGCTCCCCGAACCGCCCGGTCTTGAAGAGTTCCGTCGCGCAGCGGCGGCACGCGCGGCTGCACGCGAAGCCGAGCGCAACAACGCGGAGCGGAGTGCCGCGCAGCAGAAGTAGTCGACGCGACTTCCAGAATTTGAGGAGCCTTTATGCACAGCCGCCCGCCAGCCATTCTTGCCATCGGACGAAACTACAGCGATCACGCCGCAGAGATGGGTGGCGTCACCGATGAGCGCCCCATGGTGTTCATGAAGAATCCGGCATGCGTCTGCAGACATGGTGATGTCATTCGGATTCCGCCCATCTGCCGCGAACATGGTCCGCAGGTCGACTATGAAGGTGAACTGTGCGTCGAGATCGACCGCGACTGCCGCGATGTCTCCTTGGAGCACGCGCTCGAATTCGTGCGCGGATATCGCGTGGCGAACGATGTGTCCGCGCGCTGGTGGCAGAAGGATGGCTCAGGTGGCCAGTTCTGTCGCGGGAAAAGCTTCGACACCTTTTGCCCAGTGAGTGATCTCGTACGAGCAGAACTCGTCGGCGACGCGCAGGCGCTCAAGATCGAAACCCGACTCAACGGCGTGACGATGCAGTCATCGAGCACATCGCTCATGGTGTTTCCGATCCGCTTCCTGATTGCCGAACTTTCACGTGGCATGACATTGCTCGCTGGCACCTACATCCTCACTGGAACACCCAGCGGCGTCGGCGCGGCGCGAAAGCCACCGGTGTTTCTGAAGGATGGCGATCAGGTTGAAGTCGAAATCGAGCGCGTTGGCGTGCTGCGAAACACCGTGAAAGAGTGAGCCCCGATCGAGGGCCGGGGTTTCGCGCAGCGCTTCATGCCGAATCGCGCGACGGCGCTGGAACCTCATCCACGCCGTCCCCGCCCCAGGGATGGCAGCGCATCAGCCGCTTGATCGTGAGGCAGGAACCGCGCCATGCACCGTGGATGCGCAGCGCGTCGAGTGCGTAGAAAGAGCAACTCGGATGGAAGCGACAGGAGCCTCCTAAGACCGGTCCAAGAATGATCTGGTATCCACGCACCCCTTTGATCAGCGCGCGCGCTGCGAACGACGGTCGCGCAGTCATGGCTCCTCTCCCGACTTTCGCTGCTTGCGTTGTCCTCGCTTGATCCAGAGTGCATGCAGCGTCGCGACCGATGCGTCGAGCGCTGTTTGATACTCCGTCAGCACGACCGCTGCGTGGGGTTTCACGACGAGCACGACATCGTACGACTCGCCCCAACTTGGAGACCTCAGTCGGAATGCCTCGCGCACAAGGCGCTTGATGTGATTGCGAACCGTCGCGTTCCCAACCTTTCGGGAGATGCTGATGCCGAGTCGCGAAGAAGTGCGGTCATTCGGTTGCGTGTACACCGCGAAGAGTTCATGCACGCACTTCGCGCGCGCGGCCATGATCGCGCCGAATGTGCCATCGCCTGTCAGCCGTCGCGATCGCCCGAACGCAAACGCGCGAGGCACGGGCTTGGGACCCCGGCCTTCATCTGCGTTGTTCGCGGTGCGTCGATCGGTGGAAGTCATGCGTCGCGTTCCAGTGCTTTGCGCCAGCATCGCATCACGCTCTTGCGAGTGACGAGTCCAAGAAAGATACCCGCATGATCGACAACCGGAAGCGAATCGACTTCCGTGTGCGAAAACGCATCGACTGCGTGCTCGAGGGATTCATCCCGCCGAAGCGGTTTCACGCGTTGCGCGAAGAGATCACTCACACTGAGCGCCGGAAGTGAAGCGCTGTGCATGAGAGCGAACTTCAGATCTTGCGCGCTCACCACGCCACGAAAAGCGCCGCCTGGCGTGACTGCAACGAAGTGCTCGTGCCGCGTCGACTGCGAGAGTTCTACAAGACGCTGGGCACCCTCGGATGGTTGCACAGTGCACGCTTCAACGAGACCCGCATCATGTACGCGAAGCTGGCGCAGCGCCGTTGCATCCGCGGGTGACCCAAGCCGAACACCAAGCGCAGCGAGTTCTGCCGTGTAGAGGCTGTGCCGTTCGAACATGCGACAGGTGACAGTCGCGAGAGCGGCGACGAGCACAACCGGGAGGAGAACGCGAGGTTCCTGCGTGAGTTCATAGACAAGCATCGCGCCGGCCAGAGGTGCGTGCGTTGTTGCAGCGACAACGCCTGCCATGCCGGCGAGCGCGCAGGTTGCTGGAGCGATTGCGCCGATCACGGGGAGATCCGTCACGCACGCGCCGAAACTTCCGCCAAGCAACGCGCCAATCAGCAGACTTGGCGCGAACAGGCCTCCGATCGAACCTGAACCGAGCGTGACGCATGTCGCGAGAAGTTTCAGCACGACAAGCACAAGCAGGAGGAGTGCGAGCGTTGCGAATTGACCTGATTCGTAGAACAACGGGTTCATCGCACTTCTCGCGACGCTGTATCCCGTTCCGTAAAACGGTGGGGTGAGCGACGGAGATTGTGCGGTGTCCGACTGCAGATTCGGCATCGCTTCGCTCGCGAAGAGCGCGTATCCAATACCCATGCAGACGAGGAGGCCAGCCCCGAGCGCGGGTTTCCACATCGGAGGAGCGCGAAACTGCGCGAACGCATGCTCTGTCGATTGGAGCGCACGGATGAACGCGACCGAAACAGCTCCGCACACGACGCCGAGCAGGGCGAGTGCCGGCAGTGCGGCGATATTCATCATGGTCGGCTGCAACATCGCGAGTTCGGCAGCGCTTCCGAAGAGCGGAGTCGATGACCCGAGCACGCTCTGCACGGTGGCCGCAGCGAACACCGCAGCGATGACGATCGGTATGAAACTGCGAAGTGAGAGTTCTCGCAGAATGACTTCAAGTGTGAAGAAAATGCCGGTGAGTGGCGCGTTGAACACCGCCGCGATACCCGCCGCAGATCCGCAACCGAGCAGCATCGTGATGCGCGCTGGATCGAGTCGAAGAAATCGTCCTAGGCCGCTCGCCAGAGTCGATCCGATCGTGACGATGGGACCTTCTGGTCCTGCTGATCCACCAGAGATGATCGTTGCGCTCGCGCCAATCCAGGTGCGCACTGCGAGCATCATCGGGAGGTGTGCGCGCTTGCGGTGGATGGCGTAGAGCACGCTCGAAATCCCGTGTGCCTTCACCTGAACCGGAATCATGCGCAGTACGACGCCGCAGAGCATTGCGCCAAGGATCGGGAGCGCGCCGACAAGCAGCATGCGCGTGAACGCATCTTCGGCGCCAAAGTGCGAGATCTGCCGCTCCGCCCAGTGGATCGGAAGAATGAATCCGAGAGCAACGAGCGCAACCAGAATCCCCGTGATCGCCGCTATGACGAGGAGTCGCCGCTCGCGGTCGAGCCCGACGGCGGTAGCGAGGCGGCGAACGCGGATTCCAAGCGAAACTCCCGCGCTCCCTGACTTGTCGGCGAGTTCCTTCGCGCTGTGACGATGGAGCGGGGGGGGGTGAGGCGGGGAGGTGGACATTTCGCGTGAGGTCGGAACGGGCTGCGACGGCGGATTATCGTCGCTTTCAGAGGATTCGGTTTCTGATTCCCAAGTGCGCTTGCAAGGCGGACTTGGGCTATGATGTTCGCCCTCCCCGAGAGTGAATCGTTCACGGGTACCCCCCATCGGGTATCCAATGGTGGGTTTCTCATCCCGCTGCGCCTTGCACACCCTAGCCAGAATCAAGCCATGATTGACGCACTGAAGAGCGATGAAATTGTTGAGAAACTTGGCGGTCGGTTCAAGCTGACGGCGCTCATTCAGCGACGCCTGCTTGAAATCGTCGATGGCGCTCGTCCGCTCGTCGAACGCGAAGGTCGATCCGATCTTGAGGTCGTGATCGAAGAAATCATGCAAGACAAGATCACGCTCGAGATTGACGCGAGCGAGATCAAGCGCATGCAAGGCACGCCTGCCAAGCGCAGTCGTTGACGCGGCGTCGCACTGCCTCGGGCGCAAGCTCGCGTGGCGCGTCGCACAATAGTTCCTTCATCGGCGGCTCATTCTATGTACCAGCGTGACCCAGCCAATCTCGCCGCACTCCGTGGGGTGGATGTTGGTGTGTGCGTGACCGGTGGAATTGCTGCATTCAAAGTGTGTTCTGTCGTTTCGACGCTCGCGCAAGCGGGAGCCATCGTGCATGTCGCGATGACGCAGGAAGCGACAAAGTTCGTATCGCCACTCACCTTTGAGTCCCTCGCGGGCCGCGCCGTGCATCTGAGTGCCTGGGAGAGTCCGGACCGAGGCGAGGTCAATCACATTCGGCTTGGGAAGAGCGTGCGGGTGCTCCTCGTCGCGCCCTGCAGCATGGACATGCTCGCACGATTGGCGACTGGGCGCGCAGATGAAGTGGTTTCACTTCTGGTCGCATCAACCTCGCGAGCGGCCGTGCCGGTTCTGTTGGCGCCATCCATGAATGAGACGATGTGGAAGCAGCCGGCGACGCAGCGAAATCTTGCGCAGCTTGTGTCAGACGGCTTCACAGTGCTTTCGCCTCCGACGGGCTGGCAGGCGTGCCGGACGATGGGTGAGGGTCGATTGCCAGAGCCGGACGATCTCGTAGACGCCATCGTCGATGCGGTCCGCGGCTGATCGAGAACGTTCCTTTTTGCGCGACCGCAGAGACTTTGAGACAGTTCCGGGGGAATTGTCCGGTAAGCCCTTGATTCTGTGCTGAAAGCATTCACTCTATCGTGGTTCACGCGAGGTCTCACGGCTTCGCGGGTTGTGTGCAGGGCTGCGTCATGCCTTTCCGGACTCCTTCTTCTGAGGGCCATCGATCATGCGTTCACTGTTCATCAAGCATCGTGTTGTCGTGGCTGCCGCTGCGACTTTGTGCTTTCTCCTGCCGTCACACGCATCTGCGCAGCGCGATGATCGTCCAACTGGTGGACGATTCACTCCGATCGACGTGAAAATCAAGAAGATGCCGAAGCTCAATGTGAAGGTGCAGCCCATCGGTGGCGCCGAGCTTCCTGAAGGTGGAGTTGCCGGCGCGTGCACGCCTGTGCTCTCGTCGCTGACGAATGCAGATTTCAGTGGCGGTCAGTTTGTGGTGCAAGCCGGATTCGGCGAACTTGAGATGGCGGGCGCGACCTACACCGCGACCGCCGCAGACTTTCCGATCAAGATTGACCTCGCGGAAATGATTTTCGCGACGAGCGCTTCAACAGTGACCACCACGACGAAGTGGTCGATTCTGTTCTATGAAGGCCTGCCTACCACGGGCAATCTCGTTGCCACCTTCTCGTCAGACGGCAAGATCCTTCCGCACATTGTCATTCCTCCAGGCACCAACGGCGTGAATGTCCAAGTGAGTGTGGATCCTGGCGATCCTGAACAAATCATTCTGCAGGACAACGGCTCGCATCAGTTCACGATGGCGTATCGCATCGATGATCACAACAATCAGACGCAGAATCCTTGCTTCGTCGGACCACCCACCAACTCCAATGCATTTCCAACGACGGATGTCGGTGGTTTGCAGAATCCAACGAAGAACTGGCTGTGGGCGCTCGATTGCGGCGCCTTCGGGTGTGCGAGTGGTTGGACAACCTTCTCAAGCATCCCTTCCATCTGTCGTCCATCGGGCGACTGGGTGATGCGTTGCACTTGGACGCCATTCAATTGCACTTCTCCTGGTGCCTGCTGCTTGCCGAACGGTTCGTGCGCGATGCTCACCGCGACAGACTGCGCGAATCAGGCCGGTGTGTTCCACGGTGAGGGCGTGATTTGTGCCGGTTCCACTTGCTTGCAGGGGCAAGGACCGTGCTGCTTCCAATCGACCGGCGGTTGCCTCACGCTGCCCGCCGCGTCATGTATCTCAGCGGGCGGCGTGCCCGGCCCTGATGGGCAGACTTGCACCGGGTATGTGTGCTTCCCTCAAGGCGCGTGCTGCCTCGCGAACGGCGCATGCATTGGACCGGTGAGCCCTGGTGACTGCGCAGCAGTCGGCGGTGTTTTCAAGGGAAACAACACCAGTTGCGCCACGACGGTCTGCCCACAGCCGACGGGCGCAGCGTGCTTCTCAACCGGATTCTGCCTCGTGCTCACCGAGTCGCAGGCGCTCGCTGCTGGCGCGTCATGGCAGGGACCCGGAACGACGTGCGTTGATAGCAATGGCAATGGTCAAGCGGACGCCTGCGAAGGAAACCCCGCGGATCTCAACAACGACGGTGCGGTGAACGCTGCTGATCTCGCGATCTTGTTGAATGTCTGGCAGACTTCAAATGCTGCTGCTGACCTCGATCACGATGGGGTTGTTGGCGCGCCAGATCTCGCCATTCTGTTGAACGCGTGGAACTTCTAAGTTCACGCGCCGCTCACTCGAGTTCATCATTTCTAGAAAGCAGAACGCGCAGCTCCCGCATTCAAGCGAGAGCTGCGCGTTTTTCGTGCAAGCGGAGAGGGGGAGATTCGAACTCCCGATGAGCCAATGACCCATACTGGTTTTCGAAACCAGCGCGTTCAACCACTCTGCCACCTCTCCAGTGGGGCGCGGATTGTGGCATCGGTTGCCTCGGCGGTCAACTTGCCTCGATCACTCGGAAACGGACCGGATTCACCACAATCGTTCAAGGCTGCTGCTCGGTACCCAACCTCGGATTTCGCCGGCGAGTGAGATTTCCGTCCAATCCGGGCGAGTTGCGATGACTGCACAGTCCGCGCCCGCTCGCAGCGGCTCCTCCGTTGCGGCGGCGAAGCTCTCGCCATTTCCCTTTCGCGGAAGCACCTCGCCCGCTGTGATCACCGCACGCGAATCTGCACTTCGCGCGACGCGATCACCAACGATCGTCAAACCTGCGACGCATGCGAGCACTCCGCCCACGGTCACCGCGACTTTCCACATGCCGCGCGCGCGTTCTCGAGCCGCATCAAGCATGAGCAGCGCACAGACGCCACACCAGAGGACGGCCCATCCAACGATCGCGACATAGGCGCGAATGGATTCATCGACGAAGCGCCAGTGCGGCGCGACGCGCGCGATTCCGCGCGGCTCCATCGGCGCAGTCATCACTTCGCGAGTGCGCCGCGCTTCGTCGAGGTTTGCGGCGATCGAAGTGTCCGCTGGGGCGAGCGCTTGCGCGCGAAGATATGCGGCGATGGCGCGTCCGGTCTCGCCTGCTTGCAGTCTGGCGTTCCCAGCGTTGTACCAGCGCCCTGCGCTCGCTTCCGTGCGGGCTTCGCTCTCGAAGGCATCGGCGCTCTTGGCGAAGAGCGACTTCGCATCTTGTTGCGAACCCTGTTGCGACGCTCGCATCGCTTCTTCAAAGAGCGTCTGTGCGTGCGTCGCTTCTTCACGCGCAAGCGTTGCGCTCGTCGCCATGCTGACGCAGGCGACGATGCAAACTCTCGAAAAGAAGTTTCGCGTGTTCATGCGTTCTCTCCGAGGCGCGCCTTGGCCCAATCGAGCTTCGCGGTGGCAAGCGCTTCGAGCGCTTCCTTTGCGATGGCGCCGTCGCGATCTGTATCTCGTGCTGCGCCGCCGTACGACGCTTGCTCTGCAGCCAGGAGCGCGCGATCGAATGACTCTGAGATGAAGTCAGAGGCACCGACAGACGCAATCACTCGTACTGCGTCGCTTCGCGTGAGTGCGCCAGCGGGCAGCCCCGCGCGGTCGGAAACGAAGTCGAGCAGGGCGCTCTGCCGCTCGCTCGCCGCTGTTGCGGCGACAAGCCGTTCTCGCGCGCGCGTCGCAGCGCGAAGGCGTCGATGGCGAAGCGGATCTCGTGCGGCCGACGCGGCGCGTCGTCGAGTCAGAAACAGGACTCCGGCAGCGAGTGGGGGAATCGCGACCGCCGCCACGCTCAGGGCGGTGACTTGGAAAGTCGAGCCGATCCCTGCGGCTTCACTCGGCGTGGCGTTCGCGAGCAGTCCACCGGCTTTCGCCTTCGGTTGCTGTGCTTCATCGAAACTCTGCATCGATGCATCGGCAAGTCGAACTCGCTTGCTCGCGTGCACCGTGATCGGAACAGCATCGGTCGTCATTGTCTCGAATCGCTGTGTCGTCGGATCGAACGCGCTGAACGAGATCGCGGGGATCTCTCGGACGCGATCATGCAGCGGACGAAGCGTCTGCGTGAACACTTTGCGATTGCCATCGACTCGTCCTGCGGCGCGCTCGGCTGGAATCTTGAATGCGCCGTTGAGAGCCGGATCGAGACTCAGGTCAGGTGCTTGAAGTGCGCCGAGGTCGGCGTGTCCATCGCGATCGGTGATCTCCAACGAGAGCGTCATGGGATCGCCAACCGCAGCGGTAGTCGGTGCCACGCTCGCGCGAATCGTGAACGATCCAACCGCACCCGAGTACCCTGCGGGCTGATCCACAGTGGGTACAGCGTGCACGCTCATGTTGGGTACCGCGGCCGTTGCGCTGACGAACCGACTCGACGCAACTTGGAGTTGCGATCCCATGCCGAAGATGTCTCGGCGTCGGCTGAGTGATGCGGGGTAGTGCAGATCGATGCGAATCAAGCCAAAATCCGGCGTGCCCGGCTGAATCGGCTCGTACTCGCGTTCAATTCTGAATCGGTAGTACTCCTCGCCTGCGACCAAGACGCGCTCGCCCGCGGGTCTTTGTCCTTCTCGGCGAAGTCGGAGGAGTTCCTGTTTGAATGGTCCGAGTTCGGATTGCTCGAGATCGCCCTGAATGATGTTCCAAGAATCTTCCTCGCCCATCACATAGCTGAACTCCTTTGAGCGAAATGGCTTGATCAAAATCTCAAGTCGAATCTGGCACTTCTGCCCGAGGTACACACTCGACGGCACTCCCTCGACAGAGACTTCAAGCACCGGCGCATCGTTGCCAGGCTTGACGGAGAGTGGAATCGGAGCGGACTTGTACGCGCGCCCGCCGATCATCGCGACGAACGGTGGAATGTTGTAGGAGCCATCCCGGGTTGCGATGAGCTCGTAGGTTGCACTCGATGTCATGCGCTTTCGACTCTGTCCGTTCACGATCGAGACACTCGTTTGTGTCTGTTGGCCTGGGAGTCGACGAAAGACGAGGCCGTCCACCTTCGGTTCCGTAATGGACTCGAACCCGTTTTCGCCTTCGACATCGACGACGAGTCGCACGAACTCGCCGACCTGAATCTGCTGCGTCTCCATGCGAATCGAAACTCCGTCTGCAAGGGCGAAGCCTGCGCAGAGAAGCGCGATGAGCGCAAGGAGCATTGGAATCGTTTGATTCCACGCGCTCTTTGCGAATCGAAGTTGAGAGAGTCGATGGTCCATGCGTCCGTCTCAATCACCAGTCTTTGCGGGCAGGAGTTGTACGCTGTCGCTGCGCGGCGAGTTTTTGCGCGCGTCGAATCTGCTCGCGATCACGGATCTTCTGCAGCAGCTGCTCGATTTCTTGCGTACTCATGCTCTCGCGCGGCGGTTCTTGTTCACCCTTGGATTGCTGCGCCTGCGGTCCGTCCTTGGCATCACTCGGTTGTGGCTGATTGGCTTCGGGCTTTCCTTCAGGACTTGGTTCAGGTTCTCCGGAAGGTTTTTCTTCAGCTTGGGATGGATCCGGCTTCTGTTGGTCGCCGTCCTGTGGTTTGGGCGGTGCTTGCGATGGCTGCTGCTGCGCATCGTCTGGCTTCCCATCGCTCTTGGGGTCGCTCTTGCCCGACTCTTGTTGAGATGAGTCTTTCGGTTGTCCATCGGATGACTCTCCATCCTGGTTCTTCTGCTCGTTGGAGTCTTGCGACTTCTGCTCTTCGCGCTTCTCGCCATCCTTCGGATCCTGACTCTGTTGATTCTGCTGCTCTTGCTTCTGTTGCTCCTTGAGTTTCTTCAGGAGGCGATGCGCGAGCTCAGCATTCGCACGAGCGTCGACATTGTCGCTGCTTGATGGATTGGCGCGAATAGAGTCCTTCAACTGCTGCAGTGATTCCTCGAGTGACGCAATCGCTTGGGTCTGAGGATCCGTCGCAGCATCAGTGCCGGGCTGCGTCGGGTCCTGCGGCAGCACTGGAGTCGCGCCACTCTGTTGCGCACTTTGCAAGGCTTCGAGCGCCTCGCGATACCGAGTCGTACCGCGGTTGTATGTAGATCTTGCCGCGAGGTTGTTGTTCAGCCGTTCCGCAGCGAGTCGGAAACTCTCGCCTGCTTGCGTGAGTTGACCTGCGCGATACTGCAAGACGCCGAGGTTGTAGAGGTGTTCCGCTCGTGACGGGTCCTTCGTGACCATGCGCTCCGCGTCAGACAGGGATTGCGCTAATCCTGCGTCGATCGAGGGAGCACTGCTTTGTTGCGCAGCAGCGAGAGCCGTGAGGCTGAAGATGATGAGCGTCGCTGCGAGGTGCAGTTTGGTCCGACTCACTTGGAGACCTCCATGCTCGCGATGCTCCGAAGTTGTCGCCCATCGCCCACGAAGCTCTCGGCGAGGAGGAGAACGAGCGCCAATCCAGCGAGCCACTGAAACTGCGGGTCGCGAACGGCGATGTCCGCGCCATCGCGCGTTGTGCGTTCAATATCTGTGGATGCTTTCGCGTGAAACTCTCGCATGTCGACCTGCGCCGTCCCAGCACCGACGAAGAAACCGCGACCTGCTGCGGCGACATTCGCGAGTGTTTCTGGATCCATTTTCGTCCAAACTTCTTGGCCTTCGAAGAGCTGAAATGCGGTGCCGTTGGGTGTCTCAATGGGGATACGAGCACCTTCCTTCGCATCGCCAATCCCGATCGCGTACGTCCGTGCGCCATGTTTCTCGAATGCCTCGGCTGCCGCCTCGACTGGAAAACTCTCCATGTCCTCGCCATCGGAGAGAACGACGATCGCGCGTCCGCCGTCGGTTTCTCCAAATCCAGTCGCGGCCATGCGAATTGCGTCGCCAAGCATCGAGCCTCCACGCGTCGTGGATTGCGGCGTGAGCGCTCGCAGCTGATCGAGGAAGGTGCGGTGATTGAAGGTGAGCGGACATTGCACGCTCGGGACACCCGCGAATGCGACGAGTCCGACTCGATCGCCACCGAGTTGTTCCACGAGGTCACTGGCGAACTGTTTCGCGCGGTCGAGACGATTGGGCGTTGCGTCGTTCGCGAGCATGCTTCGGCTGACATCCATGACGATGACACAGTCGAATCCATCTTGAGAAACGCGCTCGATGCGGCCGCCCCACCGAGGGTCGAGCAAGGCGAGCACGAGGGTCGTGATCGCAGCGCAGAGCAGCGCCGTGCGCAACAGAGGTCGGAGCGAACTCGATTGACCAACGAGCGCGTGTAAGAGATGTGGCTGCGCAAATCGAGCAAGGGCGCGGTTTCGGCCTGCTGTGCTCCACAACAGAATTCCCACAATCGGCAATGCAATCCACAACCAGCTGAGTGCAGCAGGTTGCGTGAAAGAGAAGCCGAGGTCGGTCGGTTGCATGATTGGATCGTCGGTTACGGGAGGACGCGCAATCGCGTGGAGGAGAGCAAGAGCTCTGCGCAGAGGGCGATCAGCGCGATGGCGAGAACGGGTGGGACAGAGAATCCAGCGAAGGTGAATGGCTCGACTGCGTAGTCTCGGTAGCGAACGAGCTTCTGCTCTTCGACCTTGCTCTTCTCGAGCTGGTCAATCGTCTCGTAAATGCGCAGCAGGCTATCGGTGTCCGTGGCGCGGAAGTACTTCCCTCCGGTCTTCTCACTGAGTTTCGTCATCAACTCCTCGTCGATGTTGACGGGCTGCTGCACGAACTGTGTCCCGAATGGTGTCTCCATCGGGAAGGGCGCGAGACCTTTGGTTCCCATGCCAATAGAGTAGATCTTCACGCCGCATGCCGCAGCAAGCTCAGCCGCGTCGGAAGGTTCAAGTTCGCCGGCGTTGTTCTCGCCATCGGTCAGGAGCAGGAGAACTTTCGATCGGATGCGCATCTCCCCATCGGCGTTCGCGCGATCTGCGGCGTCCTTGAGTTTCTCCACACCGAGCGCAATCGCGTCACCGATGGCGGTGCCATCCTCGTCTTGCTGCGCGGTGCGCAGTTGACCCAGCGCGTCGAGCACGACCGCATGGTCAAGAGTGAGTGGAACGAGTGCGTCTGCGAATCCTGCGAATGTGACGACGCCAACAAGATCATTCTTGCGGCCACCGAGGTCCTCGCCGCCTTCAACGAATTGCTCAGCAACCGCGCGGAGAGCGACGAGGCGCTCCACATCTTTGCCATTGATCTTGAAGTCGTGCGCGCGCATGGATCCAGATCGGTCGAGCACCATCTCAATCGCAACGCCTTCGACGAAAGTCTTGGTGGACTCATTCGATTTCACAGGTCGTGCAATCGCGAGAATGACCAATGCGAGGACGAGCGTGCGAAGTGTCGGCACGAGCGGACGCATGCGGCTCCAAAAACTTGCCGGGATGTGGTCAAATCGTCGCACCGATGAGAAGGAGAGCGCCGCGCGTTCACGCGGTCGCAACCACGACCACCACGCGAGCACTGCGAGAGGGAGGAGCAGGAGAAACCAAGCGCTTGATGGATGGAAAGTCATCGCTGGGTTCCTCCAGCGGATTTCGCCTCAAGGACTGGGATCGTCTCCGTGACAAACGCGCGAGCAGCGGCCACATCGTCGCCGGCACGATGCGCATCCGCCTGTGCTCCGGCAAACTTCACGAAGTCCGCAAGCCTCAGGAGAGCCGTCAGCCGATCAACCTGCGCGTCGGAAAAGTCGCCCGAGGCGCGCGCGTGGGTCGTGAACTCTCGCGTTGTCCAGCGCGTTGCGCCGATCGAAAATCGATCCGTGACATAGCGGCGCACCGTATTGGTCAGTGCGATGTAAAACGCATGAGAGCCGCCGGAAAGGGAGAGGCCTGCGCGTTCAAGTTCTTCAAGCTCGCGCAGCGCTCGTTCATGCGGGAGTTCGATGCGAGGTGGCCTTCGTCCGCGAAGAAGGTATCCAGCGAGCAGCGCAGCAACGATCGCGACGACGACCGCGATGATGAGCGCCTTGGTTGAAAGTCGCCCATCGCGAACCTCGACGGCGCCAGCGATGTCTCGGAACGAGGCTGGATCTGCCTCCTCGCCGACGATAGATCGCACGGTCACTGCTTGCACGAGTGCCGAGCCCGTTTGTGATCCATCTGCCTCCCACGCGAGCGGAATCGAAGGGAGCGCGGCGCTTGCATCGAGCGTGGAGAGTTTCAGTTCGAGTCCGTTGCGAGCACCCGAAGGTGTGTAGGAAGGCTTCACCGACAGAAGGTCCCACTCGCCGATCGTTGCTTGGTTGCTTCCCTCCGCACTTGATGCAGATGAGAGTCGCGCGGAAGCACTTCCGAGCCCCGTCCATGCGACGCGTACGACGAGCACTTCACCAACCTCGAGGCTTTCTCGATCCACTGTTGTTTCGACGGTGAGTCCTTGAAGCTCCGTCTTCACAGGAATTGGCGGCGCGGACTGTGCGTGCGCGGTTCCACTCCACACGAGTGCAAGGAGGAAGACGAGCAAACTCGCGAGTGACTTGTTCATCGAGCGCCTCCCACAACAGAGGCGCGCGAAGCGGCGGCGCCGTGGCGACCTTCGCGCTTGCGGAAGCACGCGAGCAGCGGGGGCACGAAGTCCTCGCCCGTCTCGACGAGAACAGGCTCGATGTTGATCCGTCGAAAGGATCGGTCGATCGCTGCGGCCCGCTCGGAGGCCTTCGCCGCGTATGCGGCGCGCACCGCGCGAGAGCCAGTGTCGATCACGCGTCGTTCGCCGGTTTCGAGGTCCTCGAGCATCGTGAGGCCGACATTGGGCAGTGCGCGCTCGGCTCGGTCGCCCACAACGATGGGGATCAGATCGTGTCGTCGTTTCAGCAGCGCCAATGGTCGTTCCCAGCCTGTGCCATCGAAGTCGCTGAGGACACAAATCACGGCGTGCCGTCGTTGGACGCGGTTGAGTTCATCAAGCGCACCAGGGAGGTCGGTTGCGCGACCGGTCGGTTCGAATGCAAGGAGGTCGCGTGCAATCCGAAGCACATGTCGCGCGCCCTTCTTCGGAGGAACGAACCGTTCGATGCGATCGGTGAAGAGCAGAAGTCCTACTTTGTCGTTGGATCGAGTGGCGCTAAACGCGAGAGTCCCCGCGATTTCCGCGGCGAGCTCTCGCTTCAGTTTGCCTTGCGTTCCAAACGCGAGCGACGCGCTGAGGTCCACTGCGAGGATGACGGTTAGCTCTCGCTCTTCACGGAAGATCTTCACATGAGGATCGCCAACCCGAGCGGAGACATTCCAATCGATGCTGCGCACATCGTCGCCGATGAGATAGGGGCGCACCTCTTCGAACTCCATGCCACGCCCGCGAAACGCGCTCCGATACTGGCCAGCGAGTGCTTCGCTCACCCGCCGGCTCGTCCGGATCTGCAGCCTTCGAATGTTCTTGAGTGATTCAGGAGAGAGCATGACGGAATCTCAGCCTCGACGACGATGCAAACGCGATCAAGGAACTGGCACATGCTCAAGCAGCGTGCGCACGAGATCGTCACCCGTCTTCTCTTCCGCTTCGGCTTCATAACTCAGAATCAATCGATGTCGAAGCACAAGTGGTGCGATGTCCTTCACATCTTGAGGGAGCACGAATCCTCGTCCATCAAGGAACGCACGAGCGCGCGCAGCCTTCGCGAGGGCGAGTGTGGCTCGTGGACTTGCGCCGTATTGAATGAGTCCTGCAATCGGCACACGGAATTGTGCGGGATCGCGCGTCGCAGTCACGAGGTTGACGATGTAGTCCTTCAGCCTCTCATCCATCGCGATCTCATCGCAGCATGCGCGCGCGGAGGCGATGTCTTCAGGGCGCATGACGGGATCGATCGTGATGACCGCGTTCGACTTCGACATGCGGTCAAGAATCTGCCGCTCTTGGCGCGGGGTTGGATAGCGCACAACAATCTTGAACAGAAAGCGATCGACTTGCGCCTCGGGAAGTGGATAGGTGCCTTCCTGTTCCACTGGATTCTGCGTCGCGAGCACGAGGAATGGATCCGCCATCGGAAAGGTCTCGGCGCCGATGGTGACTTGCCGTTCCTGCATTGCCTCGAGGAGCGCTGATTGCACCTTCGCAGGTGCGCGGTTGATTTCGTCCGCGAGCACGATGTTGGTAAAGATTGGTCCGCGCTTCACGGCGAAGTCGCCAGTGCCCGGTCGATAGATGAGCGTTCCGATGAGGTCCGCAGGGAGCAGATCGGGCGTGAACTGGATTCGTTGAAACGCCGTGCGCAAGCCGCTTGCAAGACAACTCACAGCAGTCGTTTTCGCGAGGCCCGGCACGCCCTCGATGAGCACATGGCCATTGGCGAGCAGGGCCATCAGAAGCCCGTCGAGCAGTTCTTCTTGTCCGACGATGACGCGCTGCATTTGCTCCTTGAGCGCGCGAAACGGTCGGCTGTGCGCCGTCACCTGGCGCTCGATTTCTTGAATGTCTGCGGAAATGGTGGGGGTGGTCATTGGAAGTCGTTCCTCAATCGTCAAGTCCGGCGCGGTGCAGGGACCCTGCGGGGATGTACTACGCCTATCCCTTGCATTGGTTCAGGCACCTCGAGGAGTTGAAGCCGTGATTATAGAGAAATTGACGTATTCTCACCCCTTCGATTCGCATCTCGTTCGCGCAACACAGCCCCTTACAGCTCTCCTCAAGACGCATGCAACGCCATGACATTCGTATCGGTTGGATCGGTCTCGGCGTCATGGGGCTCCCTATGGCGCGGCACCTTCTCGCGGCGCTCCACCCCGTGTTCGTGCATACACGGACGAAATCGAAGGCTGAAGGAATTGTGCAAGAGGGCGCGACCTGGTGCGCGTCCCCGCAGGAGGTCGCCCAGTCCTGCGATGTGCTCTTTTCTATGGTTGGAATGCCGTCGGAGAATGAAGAAGTCTTCTTCGGTCCGTCGGGCGTGTTTGCGGCGAATCGATGTCCAGCCACGATCATCGATATGTCCACAAGCGAGCCGGCGTTCGCTCGGCGCGTCGATGAGGCTGCGCGAACGCGAGGTTCTCGTGCACTCGATGCGCCTGTTTCTGGCGGCGATGTCGGCGCGCGAAATGCAACGCTCTCGATCATGATGGGAGGCGATGCCGACACATGCGTCAACGCGCAACCGCTCTTCGAAAAACTCGGCACGCGCATTGTCAGGCAAGGGGATTCCGGCGCAGGGCAAACCACCAAGCTCGTCAATCAAGTCTGCGTCGCCATGAATACGCTCGGCATGTGCGAAGCGATCGTGCTCGCGCAGCGGGCCGGGCTTGATCCCCAAGCAGTGCTCGACTGCATCGGCCCTGGAGCTGCAGCGAGTTGGGCACTTGCGAATCTCGCGCCCCGCGTCCTTCGGGGGGACCTCGCGCCGGGGTTCTTCATCGAGCACCTTGCGAAAGACCTGCGATTGGCGAATGCGGCGGCTTCCGACCTAGGTCTTGACCTCGTTATGGTGAAACGCGCCTTGGGCTGTTACGAGGACCTCTTGGCGGGTGGGCATGGCCGCAAGGGGACCCAGGCTGCGGTCCTCCTCCACGGCTGAATCGTGGTTGGGAGGGGACGAGCCAGATCCCAAACTGGGCTTCCAAAGGGCTTTCCAATCATCGGTTGCCTTGCTACAGTACGCGGCTCGACTGAGGACACCTCTCATGGCCACTTTGACCATCCCAACGACCGGAACCGTCACTTTCACCGTCACCGCTGTGCCCCGCACGGAAGGTGGGCGCAAGACGCTTTTCCGGATCATGCGTCTGCAAGCGTCGACCCGTCGCATCCTGAAGAAGTTGCGTCACGCCCGCGTGACCACACTGAACAAGGACACGAATCGCGGCGGCCGCATCTGGATCGATCGCGAGACATGCTCGCGCGTCGCTCGCGCTGAAGCTGGCCAAAGCTTCACGATCGCGATGACGCCGCAGATCTTCAAGGATGTCGAGAGCATCTCGGAATACCTCAAGATCGCCTGAGTTCAACCAAACATCAAAGTACAAGGCACTCCAACGCGGAGTGCCTTGTTCTTCTTTTGCGTGATCACTTCGCAGGTTCGAGGCTTGGCGCGGTCGCAAGCGCAGTCGCGCGCAATCGAAGGGCAATGCAGCGCTCGCCGTTGGCGCTCGTCATCATCGCGCATGTTGGTGCAGCGCCAATCAAGAATGGAATGCGGAATTGACCCTTGAAGGATGGTCGATCAATCGACGCATCGCAACTCCACGCGCTTTCACCCGCGCCAGGTTCAACTTGGAGGACCAAGCTTACGCTCTCTTCGCCTGAACTCACGGTGACTCGTGCAACACCCGTTGGAAGGCAGTGCAGTTTCGGTGCCGAGATGATCTTCGCGCTTCCAGCGTCGATGCATGCATCGAGCGCCGCACTTGTCAATGACGCACTCTGGAGCGCGCCGGTGGGAAACTCAATCACTTCAGCGGCAACGAGTACCTGTTGTAAACCGGACGCGATTTCGAATTGGCGCAGCAGCTCTCGAATACTCCGATGCACCGCAGGCGCGCCCGTGATGATGAGATCGAAGCCGTCCTCGCGGAGCGAGACGAGTTTGCCGCCCATCTCCGTCCATCCATCGGGTACGACATGTTCGTGAAGAAGGTCGACAATCGTGCCCATCTGCTGCTGTACCGCGGCCGTTGTGTCGCCTTGCGGAACTTCTCGCGAAGCGCGGTGCTGCGCAAGAAGGGAGACATCGTAGATCGCAGTAAGCGCGAGTCGATCGCGTCCGCTCTCTGGCAGGAGAAGAAGTGTGAAGCCATCCGAGTCGACGGACCACGGATCAAACTCTGTTCCCGCTGCCCGCGCAAACGCGCCGAGCAGCGCGCCGTAGGTTGTCTCTCCAACTGGTACCCGTTCCTCAAACGCAGTCATGTCTGCTCGAGGCGTGAGTCGTGCGGAATCGACTTGCACCGGAAATCCTCGCAGGCGAAGCCAAGTCGGGACATTTCCAATCGTGAGTGCGTCGACTTCCCCGAGCGAGACCTTCTCGTCAAGTCGGTCGAGGAGCGCGAGCGCGTGCTGGAGCCTCTCATCGGTGGCTGCGGGTGCGGGGGGAGTCGGCTGAGGCGCGGGAGCCGGGGGGTCGACTGGACTGATTCCGAGTGCGAGTTGCAAGAAAAGGCACGGGAAAGCGAGCGGGTGCATGCCCGACAGTATGGACGAAAGTGGGTCTCGTTGCCGCCCTGCGTGAAACTAGGCGCGCGCGGTTACGCGTTGCATCCACGCCAAGATGGACTGCGTATCCGCAAGTGTTTCGACCGCGAGATCCGCGCCCGAATCCATCAGCACCTCTGTGCTCGTCGCGCCGGTTGCAACGCCAAGCGCGACGCAACCGTTCGCCTTTGCGCAATCGATATCGAGCACTGTGTCGCCAATTACGATGGTCTGCGACGGCGTGAACTCGCGACCATAGTGCGCTCTCGCGCGATCCATCGCCAGCGGTGGAAGATCGCGTCGTGTCGCGCCTTCATCTCCAAATGCTCCGAACGGAAAGTACCGCGGCGCGATGCCTGCTCGATCGACCTTGATGTGCGCGGTGTGCTCGTAGTTCCCTGTGAGCAAGCCAACACCTGCGCCGCTCGCGTGAGCTGCGTGCACGAGCGCAGCCGCTCCTGGCATTGCGCGGGTTTGAGCATGCGTGAGGTCGGTCTGTAATCGAACGCCATACGCCTCGCGAAATCTCGCATGTGCCGCATTCGATGCATCAAGCCCGTGGCGCGCACACACATCTCGCCAGATCAGGCGGTCGAGCCCGCCGGCCATCTGCACGCCTTCGAGCGAGAACCCGAGATCTCCGTGAAGCTCGCGAAAAGTCGCGACCATTGCACGAACCCCCGCGCCCTCGGTGCGAAGTAGGGTGCCATCGATATCAAAGAGTACGAGCATGACAGAATTCAGCGCGCGCTCAACGCGGATCGCTCTCGCACCGCGGCGCAGATCTTCTGGGCTGCATCAGTGAGGTCGGTCGCAACCTGCATCGTTGGGAGTTCTGCTCGTGCGTCTTGCAGAATTCGGCGAGCCTCGACGACATTGGTTCCTTCGAGACGCACGACGAGCGGCACGGTAAACCCAACTTGTTTCGCGCTTGTGACGATGGCGCGCGCGATGCGATCGCATTGCATGATGCCGCCGAAAATGTTGACGAGGATGCCTTCGACGCGCGAGTCCGAGAGGATGATGCGGAACGCTTCCGTGACCGCTTCTTCCGATGCGCTTCCGCCGACATCAAGAAAGTTTGCGGGCTCGCCTCCGTGCAGTTTGACGATATCCATCGTCGACATCGCCAAGCCAGCGCCGTTGACGAGGCAACCGATGCTGCCGTCAAGCGCGATGTAGGAAAGTCCGAACTCTTGTGCACGCAACTCGGCTTGGTTCTCCTCAGACGGGTCCGCGAGCGACTCAAGTTCCTTGTGTCGGAAGAGCGCGTTGTCGTCGAACTGAAACTTCGCATCGAGTGCGACGACGCGGCCATCGGGGTGGGTTGCGCTTGGGGGCGTCACGACGAGCGGATTGATCTCAACCATGGACGCATCCTTCGCGCAGAAAAGCGCGAAGAGGCGCATCATCAAGTCGGCCGCTTGACCTACCTGTTTGCCTTTGAATCCGAGACGAAACGCCATGTCGCGCGCCTCGTAGGGCTGAAGGCCAAGCGTTGGATGAATGGGAAGTTTGAGAATCGCGGCGGGGTTGCGCTCGGCGACAGCCTCGATTTCCACGCCACCTTCAGCAGACGCGATGAGCACATTGCACTTGCGCATGCGATCGACGGTGATGGCGAGGTAGTACTCCTTCGCGATGTCGGTGGCAGCAGCAACAAGCAACTTTCGTACATCAAGTCCCTCGGGCCCCGTCTGGACACTCACCATTCGATTCGAGAGCATGAAACTCGCCGCGACGCGCGCGTCCTCGGCACTCTTGACGAGCTTGACGAAGCCCGCTTTCCCGCGACCGCCAGCGTGCACTTGGCCCTTCACCACGACTTCAGGCGTGCCACTCGCGAGAATGCGCTTCGTCTCCGCAACCGCTGCATCGACAGACTCGACCATCGCTCCGGCTGGAACAGGGATGCCGGCACCTGCGAGGAGTTCTCGCGCTTGATATTCATGGATCTTCATAGGGGTGGCTTATGGGGAGGAGGATTCTACTCCGCTCCTCCACCCGCCGCGCAGCATCCGCATCGTGGGTGAGCGGGGCGAGGACTCACAGTCGCAGCGCGCTCCTTCGCTCGCGACAAAAAAACGGACAGGGCGGGATTCGAACCCGCGATAAGAGTATTAACTCCTATACCGGTTTAGCAAACCGACGCCTTCAGCCGCTCGGCCACCTGTCCAGCAGTCATCATCGATCGTTGATCGAAGGGCGGGATGATAGCAGAAGGATCCGTGCGCCGGATGTTGCGAGTTTTCGCGAGAGCCGCGCAAGAATCCGCGTCGCACGCATACGATCGACGCGCGTTGCTGCAAGCCCTCTCGCAACTTCTAGGTTCAGAAAGCCCGCTCGCGCGTCGGCTCTCGGGGTTCGAGATTCGACCGCAGCAGCAGGCGATGGCGAATGCGGTCGCGAAGTGCATGGCCTCGCGAGGCCGATTGATCGTCGAAGCCGGAACAGGCGTCGGAAAGAGCTTCGCGTATCTCATTCCGGCGATCCAGCGTGTCGTCGAGCACGGTGAACGAGTGGTGATCTGCACGAACACCATTTCGTTGCAAGAGCAGCTGATGGACAAGGACATTCCACTGCTCAACGCGATCATTCCGGAAGAGTTTTCGAGCGTGCTGGTGAAGGGCCGAGGCAACTACCTTTCGCTGCGCCGATTGAGGATCGCGAGCGAACGACAGAGCAAGCTCTTTTCGAACGAGAGCGATGTGCACGCTCTGCATCAACTTGAGGATTGGGCGTACCAGACGACTGATGGCACGAAGGCCTCGCTCCCCATTCTCCCGCGAGGTGCCGTGTGGGAGCACGCGGAGAGTGATGCGGGAAACTGCATGGGGCGTCGCTGCCCAACTTTTGAAAAGTGCTTCTATCAGGCTGCGCGCCGTCGCATGGAGCACGGCCAGATTCTCGTCTGCAACCATGCCTTGTTCTTCTCCGATCTTGCACTCCGTCGGCATGGCAGTGGCTTCCTTCCGGCCTATCAACATGTGATCCTTGATGAAGCCCACCATGTTGAGGATGTCGCGAGCTCTCACTTTGGATTGCGCATTTCTGAATCGCGCGTGAAGCATGTCCTGCGCACGCTGTATCACGCCGCGACCGGTCGGGGAATACTCGCCTCCGTGCAACCACTCGGCGCGGGAATCTCGGAGGTCGACGATTGCACGCGAGCGGTGCTCGAAGCGTCCGATGATGCGGAGGGGTTCTTTCACGATTGCTTCCGCCTGCACGAGAAAATGGGCGGCCGCGATGGTCGTTTGAAGGGACCGTGCCCGGTCGCCGATTCGCTGTCGCCAAGTTTGCATCGCATCGTTGAGCGATTGCGCCTGCTGAAAGAGGCGTTGCATGACGAAGACGCGCAGTTCGAAATCGCGAGTGCAGCAACCCGCATTGCAGAATTGGCGATGGAAGTCGAGGCGTTCCTTCAGCAATCGGTTGAGGGGTGCGTGTACTGGATTGAGACGGCGAAACCAGCATTTGGCGGGCATGCACGCAGAAGCATCGTGCTGTGCTGCGCGACGATCGATGTTGGCCCTGTGCTCCGCGCGCAACTCTTCGGGCAGCAGGTCTCGGTCACGATGACAAGCGCGACGCTCGCGACGGTGAGTGTTGAGCGTGACGGAGATCGTGATGCTGCGCCGAGCGGCTTTGAGCACACGATTGCGCGATTGGGGTGTGAAGGCGCGGACACGCTTCGCCTCGGTAGCCCGTTTCAGTTCGCGCGTCAGATGGACTTCTACATCGAACGCGGGATGCCAGCGCCAGATGCTCCCGATGCAGTGGATGCGTGGACTCCGAAAATCCTTGAGCACATTCATGCGACGGGTGGCGGCGCGTTTGTCCTGTTCACCAGTTTTCGAGCGCTCCAAGAGACCGCCGCGCGCTGTGCGCCGATGCTTCGTGCGCGGGGGTACCAAGTACTCATTCACGGCCAAGACGGCGAACGCTCGCAAATGCTGCGCGCATTCCGCGAGCGAGACAACTCAGTGCTTTTCGGAACTTCGAGTTTCTGGGAGGGAGTCGATGTGCGCGGCTCCGCGCTGCGCAATGTCATCATCACGAAGCTGCCCTTCGATGTTCCTGATCACCCACTCGTGCAAGCGCGGCACGAGCGCATCGAGGCAGCTGGAGGAAGCGCATTCCGCGACGACCAGCTGCCGCGAGCGATCCTGCGGTTCAAGCAGGGAGTGGGGAGGCTCATCCGCAGCGCAGAGGACACCGGTCGCGTTGTGGTGCTCGACCCTCGCATCGTGACGAAAAACTATGGGCGACTCTTCCTCGCGGCACTGCCGGATGGGGTTGAACCACGGATGGAGACGGACGACTGAGCGGCGAGCCTGAATCAGGCGAACGATTGGCGATCCGTGCTGCTTCTCGGACTCGATCGGCGCGCATTGGGAGTCTCGAAAACTTCCCACCGCGTGCGTGGCTTTGATTGTTCTAGGTCGATTCGCGGGCAGACTTGGCAGAGAGTTCAGGCTTCACTGCGAGGTTTCAAACGCAAATGCGAAATGCAACTCCTTCTCGTTTCATCGGGCTTGCTCGATCCATTGCTCTTTGCTCCGCCATTGCGAGCGTTGGGTTTATTGCGTCGGGCGTCGAAGCCACTGGCTCTATCGCGCGGCACTGGGATGAGGCGCTGCTTGCATCGATTCGCAAAGACATCGTGCATCCACCTCGGCAAGCGCGCAACTTGTTCCACTTGTCGAGCGCGATGTATGACGCATGGGCTGCGTATGACGCAACAGCGCTGGGCTATCTGTTTCGCGAGAAGTTGACGGCGAAGCAAGTGGAAGCGGCGCGCAAGGAAGCGATCTCCTATGCGTCCTATCGAATTCTTCGGTCGCGGTTTGCGGGAAGTCCGAACGCGGCCGTCATCACGCCGATTCTCATGGCGGCGATGGTGAGCGCGGGATACGACGAGAGCATCACGACCACAGTAGGCAACTCGCCTGCAGCAGTCGGCAATCGCATCGCAGCGCAGTACATCGCATACGGGCTTGGTGACGGCGCGCACGAAGAGATCGGTTACGCAAGTTACCCAGGCACATACCCAAATGTGAATCCGCCATTGGTCGTCGCAGTCGGCGGCGACCCATTGACGATCGATCCGAATCGCTATCAACCGCTCGCGCTTTCGTACTATGTCGATCAGGCGGGCAATGTGATTCCCGGCGGATATCCAGCGAAACTAGCGCCATTCTGGGGGTTTGTGAAGCCTTTCGGCTTGACTGCGAGCGACCTCAGCGCGACGAATCCTGGTGTGTATCTCGACCAAGGGACCCCGGCGAAGATGTTTACCGAGAGCGATCTGCTCTATCGCACCGCGCATGAGGATGTCGTTGTTCTTTCCTCCATGCTCACGCCTGATGACGGCGTGATGATCGACATCTCACCGAGTGTGCTTGGGAACAATCCGCTAGGGACGAATGCAGGGACTGGTCACGCCACCAATCCAGCGACTGGAAAGCCCTATCCATCGAATCTTGTGAAGCGCGGCGACTGGGCGCGATGCCTCGCTGAGTTTTGGGCGGATGGTCCGACGAGCGAGACGCCTCCGGGTCACTGGAACACGCTCCTGAACACAGTCATGTCGCATCCGTCGTTTGAGCGAAAGTTGTTTGGCAAGGGCGCTGTGCTTGGCGAACTTGAGTACGAAGTGAAGGCGTACATGATGCTCAACGGTGCGCTTCATGATGCAGCGATCACTGCGTGGGGGCATAAGGGGCATTACGACAGTTCGCGACCAATCACCGCTGTGCGATACATGGCGCATCGGGGTCAGTGCAGCGATGCGGCGCAACCGAGCTACAGCCCCAGCGGCATTCATCTCATTCCCGGCGTGATTGAAGTCATCACCGCCGCGTCGAGCGCGCCTGGGCAGCGGCACGCGGATCTCGCAGGAAACGAAGGCAAAATTGCGATCAAGGGCTGGCCAGGCTCGCCACTTCTTCCCGCGACGCAATACAGCGGCGTGGTGTGGATGCTTGGCACGGATTGGGTTCCGTATCAACGGCCAACCTTCGTGACGCCGCCTTTCGCGGGCTACATGAGTGGGCACTCGACCTTTAGTCGAGCGGGCGCGAGAGTGATGACTGGCTTGACTGGCAGTGAGTTTTTCCCAAGCGGCGTCGGGGAGTTTGTTTGTCCGCAGAATGCCTATCTCGTGTTCGAGGACGGCCCGAGTGAGACCGTGACATTCCAGTGGGCGACCTACTTCGACGCGAGCGATCAGTCTGGTCTCTCGAGACTCTTTGGAGGAATCCATCCCTCATTCGACGACTTCCCAGGTCGCATCGCTGGCGATCAAGTGGGCTTGCGAGCGCTCGCTCGTGCGCCGCAGTATTGGAATGCGACCCTCACGAGTTGCGAAGGCGACATCGATCTCAACGGCGCGGTCGAAGCGGCCGATCTCACGACCATGCTTTCGATGTGGGGCACGGCAAACGCAAGCGCGGATCTCGACAGCAACGGCATCGTCGACGCGCCCGACCTCGCGCAACTGCTCTCCGCGTGGGGAGTTTGTCCGTAATCAAAGAAGCGCACGGTCTTAGGGTTAACTCCAGCTCGAGAGAAGTACGCTGAGATCTGCCGCATTGACAATGCCATCTCGGTTGATGTCTGCAGCAGCGTCGGGGGTCTCCCACGCGCTCAGCAGGATCGCGAGATCGGCCGCGTTCACGACGCCATCAAGGTTGAGATCGCTTGGATTCCCGCTTGAGCATGCGTCGGCGTCACACTCGTTTGGCACGCTGTCCCCGTCGCAGTCGGAACTCGCTTGCGGCAGGTTGAGGTGCAGATACCAGTCCGCATAGCCGTTTGGTTTCGCCAAGATGTCGACGCGACCGTTGTTGTCGGCGTCACCGAAGAGCAAGACATCCGGACTCGCGCGATATCGCATCACTGCGAGGCACGGCCCGACATCACCCTCACCGAATCCGCCATTGCCATCATTGAAGAAAATCGCGGGGGATGAGATGCCGCTGACGGAGCGCGCCCCGTAGAAATCGAGATCACCATCGCCGTCTGCGTCAAAGATCGCAGCGCCGTAGTCCGTCCACGCGTAGTTTGCGAACCCCCCGAGCATCACGGGCGTTGCGAGCTGATGCTTGTTGTTTCGGAAGAGCCAAGTTCGCGTTGACTGTCCGAGGAGATCATTGTCGCCATCGCCATCGATATCAACCCATGCGAATCCTCCGACACCACCGGAGAAGTTTGGGTTCAGTTCGTTGGCATACACGGAGTACGGGCCAAATGTTCCATCGCCGAGATTGGGATACACGATGAAGGTTTCCATCGCGGGATCTCCAATCGCGCCGCCACCGAGCCCGACGAAGAGTTCAGGCGCGCCGTCGCCCGAAAGATCGCCCGTCCAGATGCTTCCAAGAAACCGCGGTGTGTCAACTTCGTAAAAAGGCGCGAACAATCCCTTGGAGTTCCCAAGGCTGATGCGGACCCATGACGGCTCATTGGGACTCACGGCGTACTGCCAGAGCAGGTCAAGATTGCCATCGCTGTTGACATCGGCAGTGATCGCGTTGGCGTAGACATAGACATTCGATGAGATCTCCGGCCCGAATGTTCCGTCGCCATTGCTGAACTTCACGAAACAGTGGCCGCCGATCGAGAGCAGATCGAGATGTCCGTCATGATTGAGGTCACGCGGCAGAATCGTGCCAGAAGTTGAGAGTGGGATTGTTGTCGTCGTTCCGAATCGGGCATCGCCGACGCCCGGTGCGATTCGAATCGACGCTGGATTATCGAAGGTCGAATAGGTGAGGATGTCTGTGAGCAGGTCGCCCGTGAACTCGCCGAGTCGCGGATAGAAGTTTGAGTCGAGTCGACGAATGTGCCCTACGGCATCAAAGTTGAGTTCTCCCTCATTCTTGAAGGTTGAGAAGGCGTTGCTGGCGTTGCCTGCGGTCACGATTTCGGGCAAACCATCGCCAGTCAGATCGCCCGCAGATACGGCAATCGGTCCCTCGGTGCCTGCGCCGTACGCCTGGCTGTACACGAATGTCCCAGCGGCATTGTCGTAGAGCCGGACCGCACGCGCGGCGGAATCGCACCATGCGAGTTCAGGCGCGGTGTCGCTGTCGAGGTTCTCGCAGATGAATCGATCGGCGATGCCTCCCACTGACTCGAGAGGACCGAGCGTCTGCGTATTCGTGAACGCGCCGAGGCCATCATTGCTGTAGATGCGAATGGAGTTGCTGCTCTTCGCGCACACGAGCAGGTCTGCATCGCTGTCCGAGTCAACGTCCGCGAGCACGAGGTCGTGCGGCCTCGAGCTGGTTGCAGTTTCCGCGTGCCCCAGAATGGTGAGTGTGGAGTGCGTGACAAACGCTGCATTCCCAGTGTTTCGCAGCAACGAGACCGTCCCAACGCCTGGAGATGAAATGAAGGAATTGGCGACGGCGAGGTCGCGCAATCCGTCCCCATTGAAGTCGGCGGCGCTCACCGCAACGGGCTGGGCTCCACACGCGAATGTCTGCTTCGGCCCAAACCCACCGGTCCCGTTGTTTCGAAACACATCCACCGCGTTGGATGCAAACCCAGGCATCGCGATGTCGATGTCGCCGTCGTTGTCAAGATCGGCAATCGCGAGTCCAGTCCCGCGCGACGCGGCAACGAGACGAACAGGCGTCGAGAAGGTCCCCGCGCCTGTGGCGAGCATGACAATGACTTGAGGGAATCCGCTGTCCGCCGCCACGACATCCGTCCAACCATCGCCATTGAGATCTCCCGTGCGAACCGTGCTACAGACGGAGTTGAGCAGGGTCGTGCGGGTCGAGTACACAAGGCCCGCGCCGCCGTCATTGCGCCAAATCGTGAGATTGGAATTGCTCGGTCCCGAAGAGGATGCGACGACGAGGTCGAGGTCTAGATCGTGGTCGACATCGAGCGGCCATGTGCCGGAGACATTGTTCAGTGTTGCCGCATCTCCGAAGTGTTCGATCGCCGCTCGAAAGTCTGGCTTCGCGATGTCTGCCTCATCGGGAACTCCATTGTGGTTGCAATCCAAGCTTGTCCCGTTGCGAAGGTCAATGGAGTCGCGCAGCGCGTTTCCATTGGCATCCTGACCGAGTGCGACTCCACTCGGCAGAAGCGCCGCCAGAAGCACGCCATAGATGCGGTGCATAGGGGCGATGGATTGGTGTCGGGTGCGCACATTCCAAGTGTGCGCTGATTCTGCCGCGAAGTACTGCCATCGTTTCCAATTCCCAAGATTCCGCGCGCTTATCGCGCGGATGTCGCCTGGGACGCGCTCAGATGCGTTGCCACGCAGTCGTCCGTGAACAGCACCTCACCCGCTCGAATCGTCATGATCGCCTTGCCGCGCACTGTCATGCCGTCAAAGGGGCAGTTTCGCGACTTCGAGCGGAATGCATCGACACGAATCGTCCAGTTGTGCTCGGGGTCGATGAGGGTGAGGTCCGCGACGCCGCCGACCGTCAGCGTGCCGATGCCTTCGACCTTGCGATCGAGACCGCACAGTTTCGCGGGTTGCAGCGTGAGGAGTTCAATCAGTCGCGGCCATTCGATCACGCCGTCGTGCACCAGTGCCTTCGCGTAGAGCGCGAGCGCGCACTCCAGTCCGATGATCCCAAACGGCGCACTTGCGAAATCACGCGCTTTCTCTGCTGCGGTGTGCGGTGCGTGATCGGTCGCGAGGACATCAATTGATCCATCAGCGATCGCGAGTTTGAGTTCACTGATGTCCCACTTCGTGCGAAGCGGTGGATTCATCTTCGCGCCGGTGTTGTAGCCCTCACACGCATCGCAAGTCATCAACAGATGATGCGGCGACGCCTCGCCGGAGATTCGATGTGCGCGATCGCACCCAACTCGCGCTCGAGCCTCACGAAGAATGCGCGCGCTGCCGCCGCTTGAGAGATGTTGCGCGTGATAGCGAGCGTCGATGCGTGCATTGAGTCGCAGGTCGCGCTCAAGCATGACTTCTTCCGCATCGCGAGGCCAAGGCGGAAGACCAAGTCGCGTCGCAACCGGACCTTCGTTCACTAAGCCGCCTTCGGAGAGCGTGGGATCCTGACAGTGCTGCATGAATGCGCGATCGAGCGTCTTACACACCTCAAGAACTCGCCGCATCATGCCTGCGGACGCGATGCCGTCGCCGTCGTCAGAGAACGCGACGGCACCCGCATGCGACATCGATGCCATCGGTGCTAACTGCTCGCCTTTGCGTCCAACCGTTGCCGCGCCGACCACGAACACCCGCGAGTTCGCAGCTTCCGCCGCGCGTCCTTCGACGAATCGCACTGCCATGGCCGTGTCGAGGCACGGAGTCGTGTTGGGCATGCAGCAGACGGTTGTGAATCCGCCCGCGGCAGCACTCTGGGTGCCAGTCAAGATTGTTTCCTTCGCTTCGCCGCCCGGTTCGCGAAGGTGCACATGCGGATCGATCAAGCCTGGGCAGAGAATCGCGCCAGAACAATCGATGACTTCCGCGTGTTTCGGAGCATCCACTCGACCGCCAAACGCAATGGACTGAATGCGATCATCGACGACGAGCAGTTCCCCGGTTTCGTCGCGCTGCGTGCGTGGATCAATGAGACGCGCTCCTCGGAAGTGCAATGCTCGATGTGCGGTCATCGTGATGCTCCTGTTGGTGTCATTCCACCGACTTCTGGCTGCGCAACAGTTTCTGCGGGAAGGGGTGCGGCTGGTTCTTCGAGACCTTGCGCTGGCATGATCACCGAGTCGGCGATGAAGACGACTCGTCGAACTTCCTCTGTGATCAGCGCGATTTCTTCACTCGTTTTTCCAGCGTCCGCAGCAAGGTGTTGGAGGAATTCAACGGTTTGCACCTGCCACTCTGCATGACCCGTTGCATGCACCTCACGACCGCGACAGTTGCGCGGCACGAAGAATGCGTGATCTTTGTTCATCACCAGGACTGTGCTTCCTTCGCGGCCCCGCACTTCAAGCCAGCATCCCATGGTCTTGCAAACTTCAGATACATGTCCGTCGAGCACGAGGAGTTCACCCGTCCCAACGAACTGATCGGCGTGGGCGAGCAGCGCGTCAGGCGAAATCTCCGGCGTTTCCGCTCGTACGGTGGGCTGGAAACTTCCATAGATCCCCCATCCATGCGCGGCGTCGTAGGTCGCGCTCGTCGGATAGGTGCAGCCGGGTGATTGCAAAGCGCAGGGTAGGAAGACGGCTGCCACAACTCGGAGCAGGGTGCTCATGGATGCGAGATGGTAGGAGAATGGAGACGCGCAGGGAATCGAGTGGAAGGGCGCAAAAAGGACAATCGCCCGGAGAAACTCCAGGCGCATGGAGAAGCCCACCGTTCGAAGAAACTCCGAACGGTGGGGGAATGACAACCGCCCCGAGAAACTCGGGGCGGTTGGGTTTCGATACGAGATCGAAGCGAACTCAAGTTTGAGCGTGCAAAGCGCGCGTTCCACTCGAGTGCCGGCCGAAGCCAGCGTTGTGGCGAGTCATAACGCGTGACGCGTCATGGCTCTGAGGGCGAACCTCACTTACTTCGCAGCGCCGCAGCCAGTCTTGCCTGCGCAGCAGCCGGTCTTGCCGGAGACAGCGCCAGGAGCAGAAGCGGCTGGAGCAGCTTCCTTCGCAGCCGTGCATTCAGCGGCCTTCGCAGCGCAGCAGCCGGACTTGCCAGCGACAGCGCCTGGGGCAGCGGTTGCAGCGGCTGCTGGGCAGCACGCAGCCTTCTTCTCAGTTGCGCAGCAAGCGGACGAACCGGACACAGAGCCTGGGGCGCTGGTCTTGTTGGTCGAGCTGCATGCGCCGAGGAAGGCGACGAGGGAGAGGCAAGCGAGGGTCGTAAGAGTCTTCATAGAGGTGGCTCCTTTCAAATGGTGACTTCGAGGCTGGCCCCACACGGAGCCGAGGGTCACCTCGAAATGAGTCAGGTCCGGACTATCGGCGTTTCGTCGATAGAGAGGTAAGGATACAGAGCTCCCTCCCTCGGGTTGAACGGGTTCTTGCCTTTTTTGCCCTTCGGATTCCGAATATCCTCAAAAGTTGTGGAGCAAGTGCCGCAGGAATCCAACCCAGACCGTCCGGATCTTCCATTCGAGCTGCAAGCCGAAGAGTCATCCGTCGAGGCGAGTGTGAGGCAGAAGGACTTCGTGCCGCTCGTCGAAGACCTCGAGACTCGCGCGCGGCGGCTCCGTGGGCTGTCGGAGAAGGCACGCGCGCTTCCGGAGACTTCCGGCGTCTACCTGATGAAAGACGCCCTTGGTCGGGTGCTCTACGTGGGGAAGGCGCTCCGCCTCTGCGATCGTGTTTCAAGTTACTTCGTCCCGTCGACCGACCTCGGCGCGCGAAAGCAGCCCATGCTTGATCGCGTGGTCGACTTTGACACCGTGCCATGCGAGAGCGAGTGGGAGGCGTTGTTTGTTGAATCGCGATTGGTGAAGGACATTCATCCGCCCTTCAACGCCGCACTGAAAGATGACAAGACATTTCCGTACCTCGCGGTGACGACGCGCGAAGACTTTCCAACGGTGATGATCACACGCCACCCGGCTGACCCACGATTAAAGGGCGCTCGATTGTTCGGCCCGTTTGTGAGTGGTCCAAGCCTTCGCCAAGCGGTGCAGCTCTTGCAGCGGGTCTTCCGTTTTCGTACCTGTGATCTCACGATTGAGGATGGAGATCCGAAGCTCCCACGGTTCCGCCCTTGTCTGCTGCACGCGATCGGACAGTGCACCGCACCGTGCGCGGCACGCATCTCCAAAGCCGCGTATCGCGAGGACGTTGACCGATTTCTCCGCTTCTTCGTTTCGAAGCGCACGACCATGCTTCGCGAACTTGAGACAGAGATGCATGAGGCGTCGAAAGCGCTTGACTTTGAGCGCGCAGCAACCCTGCGGGATCAACTCAAGGCGATCGCGCGACTCGACGAGCGCGAGATGCGCAACGACGACAGTGACTTCGACTGGCAACCAGAGGTCACCCAGTTCGTGCAAGATCCGATGGCGGGCGTGCGCAGTCTGCAGCGAGCACTCGGTATCGAGTCTCCGATTCGGTGCATGGAGGCGATCGATATCGCGCACTTGCAGGGTGGTGAAACAGTGGGCTCGAAGGTGGCGTTCATGGATGGTCGCCCCTTCAAAGATGGCTATCGCCGCTTCCGAGTGCGTTCCGTTTCAAACGACGATTACAGCGCGATTCGTGAAGTCGTGAGTCGTCGATATCGCGATGCGGGTGACGGACAAGAGCTCTATCCCGATCTCATTCTGATCGACGGTGGACTCGGGCAATTGCACGCAGCGATGGAGGCCTTTCGCGAGCTCGCCGTGCAGCCGCCGTTTGTGATCGCGCTCGCGAAGAAGGAAGAACTGATCTATCGCATGGACGCCTCTGAGCCAATCAAACTTGGTCGTGAGCATCCGGGGCTGAAGTTGTGTCAAGCGATCCGCGACGAAGCGCATCGATTCGCGCAGCACTATCACCATCGACTACGAGAGCGCGCGCTGATGGGTGACGCGGCGAAAACGGCGCGAGCGAAGCGCAAACGCAAGGATGCGCCGTGAGTGCATTGCCTTCTTTTCTCGTGCTTCGCGGCGCGGATGTCGAAGTTCGCGTGAAGGCCATTCCAGGTGCGAAACGCGAAGAGATCGTTGGACTGCTCGGCGATCGACTCAAGGTTCGCGTGGCCGCCCCGCCGGAGGGTGGAAAGGCGAACGCTGCGATTTGCGCGCTCATTGCTAGTCGACTTGCAATGCGAGCGCGAGATGTGGAAGTGACGCAGGGCGCATCAAGCGCGCAGAAGACGATCACGCTGCACGGCGCGGCGGCGCGCATGGATAAACTTGCATCACTCTTGATCGCTTGAGTCGCGCGCGGATCACGCCGGGCTCGGCATCGTTCCGCCGATGGCCGGCGGCGGATCTTCGGCAGTCACGGCGGGGGGCGCCTTCGTGGCTCGCGTCGCTTCTGCGGCAGAGAGCAAGTCGGAAACGGTTGGTTTCGCGAGTAGTTCCCCGCGCATCAAGCGCTCGACATCGTCGCGTTGCAGCGTTTCAAAGCGCAGCAGCGCATCCGCGACCGCGGTGATTTGTTCCCAGTGTTCGCGCACGAGGCGTGTGGCTTCTTCATACGCATGATCGATCAATGCACGAATCTCTTCGTCGATGACGCGCGCCGTTTCTGGGCTGTAGTCCTTCTCGGAGATAAGTTGATCGCGTTGGTCGCTGCCGGAGTAGTCGACGAATCCAAGTCGTGCGGACATGCCCCACTGGAGAATCATCGCCTTCGCGTAGCGCGTGGCCATCTGAATGTCCATGGATGCGCCTGAACTCACTTCGCCGGTCTTCATCTCCTCGGCGATGCGACCGCCACAGAGCACGCGCATGGTCGCGAGCAACCACTTTCGGCCGTAGCCGTAGCGGTCCTTCTCCGGCAAGGAGAAGGTGACGCCGAGCGCTTGTCCGCGAGGAATGATGGTGACCTTATGCAGTGGGTCGCTATCGGGGAGCAACACTTGCAGGACCGCGTGACCTGCCTCGTGGTACGCCGTCGCAACGCGCTCTTGCTGCTCGATACGGCGACTGCGGTTCGCGCGACCGAATCGAACCTTGTCGCGTGCCTCCTCAAGATCCGCCATCTCGACAGAATCTTTGTCGCCGAGCGTAGCGATGATCGCGGCCTCGTTGATCAGCGCCGCGAGCTCTGCACCACTAAACATCGGCGTGCCGCGCGCAAGTCGTTCGAGTTCAACATCCGCAGCGAGTTTCACCTTCTTCGCGTGCACCGCAAGAATCTGGCGACGGCCCACGAGATCGGGGAGGTTCACCGAGACTTGACGATCGAATCGACCCGGACGAGTCAGCGCAGGATCAAGCACATCCGCACGGTTCGTCGACGCGATCACGATGACTTGATCATTGGCCTCGAAACCATCCATCTCGACGAGAATCGCATTGAGCGTTTGTTCGCGTTCGTCATGTCCACCGCCGCCGCTATAGCCACCGCCGCGCCGTCGACCGACCGCGTCGATTTCGTCAAGAAAGATGATGCATGGCGACTTCTCCTTCGCGATCTTGAAGAGGTCGCGCACGCGTGATGCGCCGACGCCGACAAACATCTCG